>Ga0209755_10000921_pt1 | contig 50057 bp, 49 predicted proteins | sample TergutCo191P1_FD_187301 | JGI IMG/M metagenome (GOLD analysis project Ga0209755, IMG submission 187301) | Cornitermes sp. P1 segment gut microbial communities from Petit-Saut dam, French Guiana - Co191P1 (SPAdes) (version 2) | ecosystem: Host-associated > Arthropoda: Insects > Digestive system...
AAGAACAAATTTCAACTTTGATATCTTTTACCGTGGAACGGGTTTCAATGATATTGCCGCAGGCGCAGGTGATTTTTGTCATTTCGTACTTGGGGTGAATTCCGCTTTTCATATATCCTCCAAAAATTGTCCAACTTCTCGAAATTCGAGGTTTAAGGACCTTAATCCATTCCGCCTGTCCCGGTGTTCATGGATCTTAAGAATGCTTCATTATTCTTGCTTTTTTTCATTCTGTCAACTAGCAGTTCGATGATTTCTATGTCGTCCATAGGATTGATCGCTTTTCGTAAAACCCAGATTCTTTGGAGGTCTTCTTCTAAAAGAAGGAGTTCTTCCTTGCGTGTGCCGGATTTTTTGATATTGATTGCCGGGTACAGGCGGCGGTCGGAAATGCGCCTGTCAAGGTTAATTTCCATATTGCCTGTTCCTTTAAATTCTTCAAAAATTACTTCGTCCATGCGGCTGCCGGTTTCAACTAAAGCTGTAGAAATAATTGTCAAACTGCCGCCTTCTTCGATATTACGTGCCGCCCCGAAAAAGCGTTTAGGTTTATGCAGGGCGTTTGAATCGACACCGCCCGATAAAATTTTCCCCGATGTGGGGACGGTTTGATTATAAGCGCGCGCTAAACGTGTAATCGAATCTAATAAGATCACTACATCCATTTTATGCTCTACAAGCCGTTTTGCTTTTTCTAAGACCATCTCGGTAACTTGTACATGGCGCGTAGCTTGCTCGTCAAATGTTGAGGAAATAACTTCCGCACGGACAGAACGTTCCATGTCGGTTACTTCTTCCGGGCGCTCATCAATTAAAAGGACGATAAGGTAAACTTCCGGGTGATTTTTTGTGATAGCGTTTGCGATTTTCTGCATCATGATTGTTTTACCAGTTCTGGGCGGCGCTACAATCAATGAGCGCTGCCCCTTTCCAATCGGGCAGAATAAATTGATGATTCTTTCACTTACACCTTCTGTTACAGTTTCAAGATTAAGTTTCTGATTTGGATAAAGAGCTGTGAGGTTGTCAAAGGGGATGCGGTTTTGCGCGACGGTAGGATCATCATAATTAACAGTTTCCACCCTAAGCATTGCAAAATAACGCTCACCTTCTTTCGGGCTGCGAATCTGACCGTATACGGTGTCGCCTGTTTTTAATGCAAATAAACGTATTTGACTCGGGCTGATGTAAATATCATCCGGACCCGGCAGATAGGAATTTTGCGGGCTGCGCAGGAATCCGTAACTGTCCGGTAAAATTTCCAAAGAGCCGTAAGCGTAAATGATGCCGCCTCTTTCTGTATGTGTTTTTAAAATTGCAAAAACTATTTCTTGTTTTTTAAGAGCGACCATATCATCATGTGTGATGTTGTAACAGGCGGCAAGTTCTCTTAAATCTTTCATGTTGAGGCGAATCAATTCATTGATTGTAAGGCGCGGTTTGCCGCTGTCTTGATCCTGCCGCGGTGCCGGTTTGCCGTAAAGGTCTGGCATGGAAGGTAATTTTGGCAGAGCCGGTAATGTTTCCTGCGTTTTTGAAAAGTTTGTTTGCGATACAGAATTATCTTCTTCGTTACTTTCCTGAACGTTTTCTTGATTATTTTCATAACCGTTTGATTGCGGCCTGATCCTTTTTTGCCCGTTTCCGTTACGGACAATTACATGGACTTTTTTTCCATCGCCGGATCCGTTGTCTGAGTTTGTAAATCCGGTTTGCGCGTTTTCTGAACGAGGGTTATTCTCGGTTTTTATAACCTGCTCGTTTTCATTTACCGCCATGCTGTCTGCATTTTCTCTTGGCTTTCTTCCTCTTTGTACATATGCCATTTTTACCACCTATTAGATTTTTGTTTCCATGCTTGTTGCATCCTCTGTATGGAAACAGGATTTAAATAATTATTATTTTTAAAAATTTGATTCATGATATTCGAAAGGATACTCCTAATTTATATTTTTTTTCTTTTTGTGTCAAGCCTTATATAAAAAACAATTATATATTTAATCATATAATTTTATAGTTAATATTAAGATATTTCATTTAATATTGATTCAAGAACCGCAATTGCCGCTTGTACACGGACTGCGTTTCTGTCTCCTTTAAAATGAAATTCTTTTGCATTTATACCTTCTTTATTTAATTTTTTACTTTGTATTGCAACAGCAACCCAGACTGTCCCTCCCGGCACTCTTCCGTCGCTTTCCATACCTGCAAGCCCTGTGACAGAAGCGGCAAGATCCGCCCCGCTTTTTTTCAATGCGCCTTGCGCCATTGAAAAAGCTGTTTCCCGGCTTACAAGCCCGTCTTTTGTAAGCGCGTTATCATCAAGGTCAAGCATTTTAACTTTTGCTTCTTGCATATAACACACATAAGAGCCGAATAACACATTGGAAGCTCCGCTAATATTTGCAAGTAAGCTTGATACAAGACCCGCTGTACATGATTCTGCCAAAGCAATTTTTAATGAAAAGCGTTTTAACTTTTCCATTAAATTTTCTGCAATTTCTTCCGCTTTATTTATCAACTCTGTTTGAGTTAAATTATTTACTTTATTACACTCTGACATTTGATCGCTGTAAATCCGCTTTTATTTCTTCTGTCGGACGGTGAAAAATTTCAATGTCTTTATCTATGTTAGTCATCTTGCATTTGCCTTCAAAAAGAACCCCGTCTGCAATACGCAGCCTTGCAGCGGTAACATCTCCGTGAACTTTTGCGCCGGTCATCATATCAACTTTGTTATGCGCATGAACTGTACCTGATATGCTGCCGAAAACTGTAAGGGAACTTACCGTTACGTGATCTGCTTCGACAATTGCGTCTTTATCGACAATAAGATCGCCTGCCGCTTCTATCGTTCCCCTGAATACGCCTTGTATGCGTAAAGTTGTTTCAAACTTTAAAATTCCTGTGAAACTTGTCGTTTTTCCTAAAACAACGATTTCATTTTTATCTCTCTTTCTTCCATCCCGCTTGGGCATGATATTTATTGCTCCTGATGTAGTAGCTTTCGTATTTGGTTTTCCAAAACAGGAAGCCCGATTTCATCCTTTTTTAGATTATCCCATTCATTGATAGTTTTTTCAATCCTTGCATCAAGGGCGGCAATATGCTTGCGTACCGACAATATTCTGTCGCTGGCAGGTTTTATCTGATTGATCAGCGTATCTTTATTTAACGCTTCTCCTTTTTCTACATTTTCGCAAATCATTGCTACCGCTTTATCAAGTTCTTCTATGCTTCCGATAAAGACTGTAAGATTTTCTTTAAGGTCTCTGTTTAATTCTTCCGCAAGGGCAAGCCTTGTTTCACGCACTTTAATTTGATCAAACAAAGCGCGGTTACGCAAAACGGCGTTTATACGCGCAAGCACTTCAGAAAAATTAAAAGGTTTTGTTATATAATCGTCAACCCCTAATTCAAATCCTGCAACTTTATCTTTAACATCGTCAAGCGCTGATAACATTATAATTGAAATATCTTTATAATTTGGGTCTTTTTTTAGAATTTTAGTAATTTCAAAACCTGTTAAACCGGGCATAATATTATCTAATAAGATTAAATCAGGATAGAATTTCTTTACTTTTTCTAAAACATCCAATCCGTTATCGCATTTTTCCACTACAAAACCGAGTTTTGACAGCATTACTTCAAAAAAATCTAAATTTACTGTTTCATCATCTGCGATTAGTATTTTTTTCTGGGTGTTCATGGCACTTTCCTCTGTTAAGCGACTTTTATCGCCGCAGCAATTTCAGTTGCCTTAGCAACTTTAAATACTGCCTTCTGCTTTTTTTGCATTTATTTTTCTTATTGTACACCATATAGCGCCGGAAAGCAACAATATAACCGACAATATAACAAAGAATACACCAAGGTAATCACCGTACTTTGTGTATAGGGTGTTTTCTTTTACAATAGGCAATGTTACATTAAGCCAAGTTTCTTTAAAGGGATCTGCTTCCGCTGTTATTCTGCCGACAGGGTCTATTGCACAGGTTTGACCTGAAGCTGTGGAACGCGCCATAGAGCGGAAATTTTCTACTGTTCTAAAAACTGCAAGCGAGAGATGCTGGTATTGAGAACTTAAACTGTTCGCCCATGCGTCGTTTGAAAGATTGACAAGAATATCCGCGCCGTTACGTACAAATTTCCGCGATAAATAACCGAAAGCATCTTCAAAACAGATAGGAGCGGAAAAAGCAAACCCGGATAATTTAAAAACTTTTTCTTCTTCGCCTTTTTCCCAAAATTGCGTGTCCGCTTTTTCTAGCCATTCATAAATTTTCGGGAATTGTTTTTTATAAGGAAAATGTTCTGTAAAAGGTACTAAATGAATTTTATGATAAACCGCTGTATTTTCCCCCTTTTCAAAAAGCATAGCGGCGTTATAATCAACACGGTTTTTTTCTGACGCTTGCGGATTTTTCGCGCTGTCTTTCCGCGCATCATCATTACCGATTAAAAACGGGACATCCTGCACTGATAAATATTCCAGTAAATCTCTGACTATAGCCCAGATATTTTGATCTTCACGGTAAGTTGAGTGCCAATTAATTCGAGGGATAAAAGCCGTTTCCGGCCAGACCGTTAAATCCGGTTTAGGTAAACCCTGTTTGCGTGTATCTGCAAGCGCTTCATCTGAAAGTTTTATTAATGACGACAGATCTTTGCGGTACGCTTCTACTTTTTGCCAAGCGGCAGGAGCTTTGCTTGCAGCCCATGGGTCTGTGTTGTGCTGGATTAATGCGATTTGCGCGGAGGGATAATCGCCCTTTGCAAGTTTGGAAGAAAAATTATTCACTCTGATTATACCGAAGATAAGAACCGCGGCAAGAGCCGCCGCCCAGATTATCGCTGACACTTTTTCTTTAAAGAAAAAGTTAACTATACTTTGCGCACAGTTACATAGAGTGTCCCTAAGACTTTCTTTTATTGATTTATCTTTCGCGTTTTCTATTGTTTGTACTTTTTTTATTTTATTTTCTTTTTTTTGAATATTCGCGTTTTCTGTATTATTAATTTTATTGTTAAATGCGGCGGCAAGCCAGAAAGACGGGAATGTAACAAGGGCGCTGACTCCCCATACTCCCGTAAAGCTTGCAATTTGAATAAGCGGAATTACCTGCCATTGCGAATAACCTGTTATCCCGTACGGATAAGCTAAAAAACCAAGCGTGCGTATATATTCATACGCAAGCCAAATAATCCATTGCACAAGATATGAGCGTTTTAAAAATAAAATATTTGCCGATTTTAAAAAAACAAAAACTACAGCCAGGAAAACCATATAAATACTGTATGTGATAGTCCCCGCAAGCGGATGAAAACCGGAAAGCCAATAATTAAAAAGACTGTACGCTGTATAACCGTAAACCGCGCCCCATCCGGCACAGGCAAGGATATTATATTTGCTGATTACTACAAGAATAGGGATATATGCAAACCATGCTAAAAAGGGAAGCCCGCGGGTAAAAATCGGGTTAGGAAAAGAAGCTGCAAATAGAACTGACGCGCTAAGAATCAACGCTAAATGGATTATAATAACTGTAATCCAGTTGTTTTTCTTTATCATAGATTTTAAATTATTTTATTTGAGTGTCTTGCGGCGTTGAATTAAGGTGCTTTGAATCGGCAAACTTTGGTTGGGCGTTATTATCATTTATTGCCCAGACCGCTTGTTTTAATTCCCTTCCTGAACGGAAAGAAACTACGCCGTGCGAATGTATCTCGATACTTTCACCTGTCCGCGGATTGCGGGCGCGTGTTCTGGCTTTTCTAATTTTTACTTCAAAAGTGCCAAAACCGCGCAATTCGATTACCTGGCGTTTTACTAATGCAACCTTCATTTGATCAATGATAAGATCGAGGGCTGTGCGGATTTCTATACGGTTCAACCCTGTTTTTTCATATAGAGCGTCTATTATGTCAGCTTTTGTGATTTTTCCAGATTGATTTGGAAGGTCGAGCATCTTTATATAGCTGTTGACTATTATTGCGCCGCTTTTATGCTGTTATAATACTTTTGCATTCTGGATTTTTTCCGCGCCGCCGCATTTTTCGTGATTATTCCTTTTCCTGCAGCAGTATCAATTTTCTTGATCATTTCTCTTAATGCCGCTTCGGCTTGCGGGTCTTTTTTTTGCGCCAGAGCTACAAATTTCTTTACGCTGGTTTTTACCGCGCTCTTTGTTGATTTATTTCGCAGACGGCGTTCTTCGCTCTTCCGATGCCTTTTTTCTGCCGAACTTTGTTTCTTTGCCAAAAGATCCTCCTATTTGAAGTCAGACGGCCGTCTTTCCTTCCGTTTGCATTTTTCACATTCTGCGATGTTTTTCACTTTACCGCTCTCAAAGAGGGTTTTCATCTTTATTTCTCCCCCGCAGGAGCACATAAATCTCTGCGTCGCGCTTGCGGTACGGCTGTTTTTACTTGCCTGTGCCATGGTTTTTCTCCTAAAAGTTGATATATTTTACGGTACTATATTATGTGCAGGTTAGTCAATATGTGTATTGCGTTTCAAAAGACCGAACTTACTGTGAGCTTTAAAGGGGCAAACCGCTTGTTTAAACTGTGATATTAAATAACAATCCGGCGGGAGGAGCGGCAGAGTAGACATTTACAGTTTGGGCGGCTTTTAATTGTTTTTGGTATTGTTCGATTAGAGCGTTAATACGGGCTTCATCGCTTCCGTCTAAATTGCCGAATACGGCAGACTTCGTTTGCGCGGAAGACTGGCTTTTTAATTTGGATAACTGTTCTATCAGAGCGTCGAGAATTCTTAATTTACTGATATTTACGCCCTGTGTGCCTTCCGGGGCGGGTGTGCCTGTTACGTGTTTAAAATGAGAGTAGATTACCATCCCTGGAGCGACGGGGAGCGAAGTTCTGCCGTAACTTGATGCCGTTAAAGCGTAACCGATGCTTGGGAAAGCTTGATGCGGTATTACTCCGATATTCATAAAGAACTCCTATTTTATATATCGGAAAAATTGAGATTTTGATTAATATTTCGTTATTTTTAGCGGTTTAACCTTAGCCAATCCGTAAGCCTTTTCTCTAAAGGATTAACATCCACCGCACGGGCGCGGTCATGAAGATACGGCAGTACAACTTGTTCTTTAATTATCGCCCAATTGCTGGGTAATATATTTAGCAATGTAAAATTTTCTGACGGGGGCATTCTGCCTAATAATTCAGGATAAAAAACAGGGTAGACTTGCTCCGTTACAGAGGTTAGCGCGGAAAATCCGCCGCAGATGCCGAAGATGTTTTCGTTAATCCGGATTGATCTTGTGTATTCTAAAAGTCGGCGCTGGTTTTCTATTTTAAAAAACCATTGGATAAAAGCTCTTGCCGCTTTTTTTGCTTTCGCTTTTACGGGGATTCCTATGTAAACCGAGCTGTCTGTTACGGGAAGTTTGTTATCATCCATGATCCATCTAAAATCAAGATGGTTTTTACTCTCTTCGTTTAAAATAAAAAGATCGTCGCTTTCAATGAAAGAAAAAAGTATACGCCTTGATTTTATTAATGTTTCTTTCGGTTCTACAAAATATTTAAATGTAAAATCATCATCTGCTTGGGAATTTGAATTTATTTCGTTTGTCCAATTATTAATAAAGCGCATTGATTGTTCCAGAGCCGAAGCTTCCCAGGCGATTGGGGTTGAACTTACGGAGCGCGGGGTTTCCCCTCCCGATTCCCTAAATGACGCGCCTGAAAGAACAGCGGCGGTCAGCAGGAAATTATTATCCCATAAAGGGGAAAAACCTATCCTTGTAAACGCGCCGTATTGCTGCATATTGTGAGGGGCGCTTAACTTTTTTATTTCATCAAAATCTGTCGTAAATTGATTTGAAAGAACGAGGTTTTCATTTTCTTTTGAAAAAATTAATGCAGGGATATTAAACGATACAGGTAATAGATATTGTTTTCTTTCAATTCTGCCCATCGCTAAAAGACGCGGGTAAAAAATGCTTCTGGATAAATTTTTTGAACCGAATAAATTATCCAGCGTATTAAAGTATACTCCCGTTAAAGAATTTTTTAGCCAGCTTGCCGCTATTATGTCCGGGACGCTTCCGTTAATTTTTCCGTTTCCGTTGTATAATTCTTCGCATGGAAAGCTTGTGTATCTTACGCTTACTTTATATTGATTTTGCACACTGTTAAAATATTCGCCGTAAAGAGCGAATTCAGGGCGGTCTGTCCAAATAATCGCATTTTCATTATCCGAGCAGGAAGTTAAGACAACAGCCGTCAGGATAATAAAAATTTTTAAGAAACGCATAGAACCTCAATTAAAAAAATCATTTTTCACTAGAATAGTGTATTTTACCCTTCGATTGCTTGTCAATCTATTCATAGAATGATAATATAAAGGGAACTAGGGTCATAAAAGTGGAGGTTCTGCGTGGATCGGATAAAAGACGCTCATATTATCAGACTTGTTGAACAAATCGGCGAACAATACCGCACAAATATATCAAACAGGTTTGTACGCCCGCTTTTATTACAGTTAGCGCTTGATAAAAACACATGGGATCTTATCGAAATGCTTACAGAAAAAGTTGAATTGTTCCGTTATCAGGGTTTTCATCTGGATGAATTGTACAGGCAAATCGCCGCTTGCGCTCGTTTTATCGAAGCCGCCCGCAATAATATAATCCCTAACCTTAGAGCGAAGTTATTATCCTCCCCGAACAATACCGATAAAATAATGCGAGAAATGGCGGCGAGCAATTTCCCTCCGAATTTACAGGTTTTTGCAGAAAATCTAAATGAATTATTTTTAAACCTTATGGAAATGGATAAGGCGGGTGTCTCGAAAAACCAACAGCCTGTTTATTCGCAAATACCGGAATTATCCAATGTCAGCGTGCTGCTTGTAAACCGCCGGTAACCCGCATCCTATTGACAATAATTAAAAATTAAGGTATAAGTTAATACTATTTGAAAAAACGCTCATGTCGGAGCTTGGAGAGAAAAATGTACGTTCTGGTAGAATTTAAGGGGAAACAGTATAAAGCCGAAAAAGGCGGACTTCTTAAAGTTGATTTGATTGATGCCGAACCCGGAACCGCTATCAATATTGATACGGTGCTGTTGGTTTCCGGCGACACGGTAAAAGTAGGCACCCCTTATGTAGAAGGCGCGAAAGTGTCTGCGATTGTTGAATCACATGAAAAAGACGATAAAATCATCGTTTTTAAGTATAAACCGAAGAAAGATTACCGTCGGAAACAGGGGCACAGGCAAAAATATACGATTATCAGGATTGATAATATATCCGCCTGATTTAAAATAAATGATCGAGATAGAAGCGGTTCTGGAGCCTGACGGAATATTACGGTCATGCAGGGTTTCAGGTCACGCAAAAGCGGGGAAAAAAGGCGAGGACATTGTTTGCTCAGCCGTTTCTGTGCTTATGAGAACCGCTTTACACGTTCTTTCCGGCAGAAAGGGTATTAGATTAAAAGGCGGCGCGTCCGAAAGGGGTAAGATACTGCTGGAAGCCGAATATGACGCGGAAGGGAAAGATTTCCTTTACGCAACCGGGGTTTTTCTGATTGACGGGCTTTCGTCTGTCGCGGAGGAATTCCCGCAGAATTGCAAATTGAATATTGTTACATGGAGGAATTAATATGGCACGTAAGAGAGGCGGAAGCGGAGCGAAAAACGGACGCGACTCAAACCCGAAATATCTTGGAGTAAAAGCATCGGACGGCACAATTGTAAAAGCCGGCACAATAATAGTCCGCCAGCGCGGAACTAAAATTCATCCCGGTGTAAATGTAGGTTGCGGCGGGGATTATACGCTTTTTGCAACAGCGGACGGTAAGGTTGCTTTTACTCAGAAGAAAGGCAGGAAGCTTGCGTCTGTAGTTCAGGCAAACTCTGTTTAAGCAAACCCTGTTTGAGCAAACCCTGTTTGAGCAGACTAATAATTTTGTTTTAAAGAATTTTATTTATCACAAACATTTTTTCTATTGATATTTACTATATCGTTAAATTTTTCTTTATCAAATAATTCCATTAAATCTTTTAAATTATTATTTCTGACAAAATTTAATTCATTCATGTATAGCGGAAATACAGTGTATATTTCTATATTATTTTCTTTATAATCTATTTTTTGAAAATCCGTTGGAAGCATAGTAGATTTTAATAAAATTATTCCTTCAAAATTTGTCCCCGGCAAAAGATATCCTGTTTCTATTGTATGGCTAAATCCTAACCAGGTTTTATTTTGAAAAGGATAACGTCCGGTACTTGATAATAATGTTATTGGCCAATTTTTTTCCGGCTGTTTCCAATTATTATCTGATACCCAATCGGGCGGTAATAAAATACATAACTCGATATATTTTGTAAGATTTTTATCAGGCGTGTTAAAAGGCTGACTGCTGATTCCGTTTGTTAATAATATATTATAATTACGGCTTTCATTCGGTTTTATCCAATAAATATCTAAATGAAAATACTGCGATTCTTTTTCATGGAATATCATAAACTCATTGTTGTCGAAATATTTGAGAAGATGAGCATCAACAATTTTATGCGATTTAGAAAGGTTCATGTTTCCTCCGTTGTTACATCTTATTATTAATTAATATATCATATATACTGATTAATAGGCATGGAAAAATTTGCAGATGAAGCGGTAATAGAGGTTTTCTCAGGATCGGGCGGCAACGGATGCGCTTCCTTCCGCAGGGAAAAATATATTCCGAAAGGCGGGCCTTCTGGGGGCGACGGCGGCAAGGGAGGCGATGTTGTGTTTGTTATCCGCCGTAACCTGCGCACTCTTGCTCATTTACGCTTCAAGCATACTTTTAAAGCGGAGAACGGCAGAGACGGCGAAAATTGGGGACGGTACGGAGCTAAGGGCGCTGATATTGTTATCCCTCTGCCGCCCGGTTCAATAATACGTGATGCGCAAACAAATGAGATGCTCTGCGACTTTACACGCAATAATAAGGATTTTATTTTTTTAAAAGGCGGGAACGGTGGCTGGGGTAATATCCATTTTAAATCGTCAATAAACCGCGCTCCGCGCAAGGCGCTTCCCGGAAAGCCTGGTTTATACGCAAAACTTAAAGTTGAATTGCAGATAATGGCGGACATAGGCTTGGTCGGTTTTCCTAATGCCGGTAAGTCCAGCCTTCTTGATAAGTTCACCAACGCAAGACCGAAAATCGCTGCCTATCCTTTCACTACAAAAATTCCAAACCTCGGTGTTTTAAATGCCGGTGAAAAAGATATTATCATCGCGGATATTCCGGGGCTAATTGAAGGCGCGTCAGAAGGCGCAGGGCTTGGTATACGTTTTTTAAAACATATTTCCCGCACACAGGCATTGGCTTTTCTTATCGATCTTAGCGATGATAACTATCTGGATGCGTATGATATTCTTTTGAATGAACTTAAGGTGTTTTCCGAAGATTTAGCGAAAAAGAAAAGATTGATAATCGGAACAAAAATTGATTTGGAAGGGACCGAAGAGCGCTTAGCGGAATTAACTGCCAAATATTCCGATGAAGAAGTGACAGGTATTTCTGTTTTTTCTAATTACGGGATCAAAGAATTATCCTATGCTTTTTTACGTCTGACAGAAATTCCCGATGAAGTATCAGAAAATAATTTAACAGACGAAAATTTTATTGACGAATTTAATGATGATTTAAATAATGATTTTGACGAAGGAGATGATCTGTGAAGCGTACTTACAACGAGTCAGAAGGGCGAGGTTTCCCGCGTACAAACGGAGTTTCTGCAAACAGAGTAAACAAATACGGTACAATCGGTATTTTAGGCGGCAGTTTTAATCCTGTTCACCTTGGACATATTTTTCTTGCAGAGAAAGTTCTTGTTACTCTAAAACTTGACAGGGTGATTTTTGTTCCGGCATACAGATCCCCTTTTAAATTAGGCGAAGGGAAAGAATGCAGTTCTAATGACAGGCTGGAAATGCTTGCCGCCGCGATCATAGGAGACAGCAGGTTTGCGATAGATGATTGTGAAATAAAGCGCGGAGGGGTTTCGTATACTGTAGACACGATAGAAGATATTATCGGGCGTTATATGCCGGAAGGAAAGCCTGTTCTGATTATCGGGGACGATCTTGCGGCGGAATTTACCAAATGGCATAACAGTTCTAAAATTTTACAGTTAGCCGACATCGTTATTGCGCGAAGGATAAATCCTCCCATGATTGAATGTAATTATCCGCACACTTATCTTGATAACGATGTAATGAATATTTCTTCATCTATTGTCAGGGAAAAAATAAACACAGACAGCGATTGGCGTTCCCTTGTACCTGCGGGAGCAAGAGCGGTAATCGAAGATAAGAAACTTTATAATTACGGCGCGCAGAATGTTTCTCAACAGAGCGAAAACGCTGTCTCTAAAGAACAATGCACGCAAGCTGTTATCCAGCGGATTGAGACGATAGCAAGGGAAACGCTCGGCATGGAGCGTTTTCTTCATTCCAGAAATACCGCGCTTCTTGCAAGCGATATGTGCCTCCGTTTCGGTCTTGATCCTGCCGCCGGTTATCTTGCAGGGATCGCGCATGATTTGGCAAAACAAATTGATAATAAGCAATTAATTAAAATCGTAAAAAACGCAGGGATGGTAATATCACCGCTTGAAAAAGAAAAACCGAATCTTCTGCATGGAAAAGCGGCGGCAGTTTTATTAAAAGAACGTTACGGTATTTCCAACAAAGATGTTCTGGAAGCTGTGGCTTGTCATACTTCGGGAAATCAAAGTATGGGTTCTTTGGCAAAAATTATTTATATTGCAGATAAAACAGAAAGTTCAAGGAATATCGATCCTGCATTAAGAGAAATGTGTTTAAAACCAAAGGAGACAGATTTAGATACAATTCTTTATTCCGTGCTTGAAAAAACTATCGGAAAATTGCAAGCCAAAAAATTGGATTTATCAGAAGACACTTTATTATTACTTAATAAAATAAAGGAAAGATCAAATTGAAAATAAAACTTATAAAAAGCGATGCATCATTAATTTTACTTATCCTTATAGTCATTTTATTATTAATTGGAATCATTCTTTCTATATATATTTTCCGCAGTAATCCTGTTGAAGACGCGCTTTCCGCAAACCGTGTTATCAATGTGCTTTATGTTATTGAAGATAACAAAACGCCTGTAAGCACCTATGTTTTGATGTATTATCCTGCAACACGACGCGCCGCGGTTTTTGATATACCAGGCGATCTTGGATTATTGCTGGCAAGAATAAACCGTGTTGATCGAATCGACAGGGTATACGATTCTTCCAGAATCGCGCCTTATGAAAATGAAATTGAAAAACTTTTAGGAATAGAAATTAATTTTTCTGTTATTATTACAAAAGACAATCTTGTTTCTATCGTTGATCTTCTTGAAGGAGTGGAAATTTTTATACCTTCTCCTGTATCGTATATTGACGATGAAAAAACCATATTGTTTCCTTCCGGTTTATCAATTCTTGACGGTGATAAAGCGGCGCTTTATGCAACATACAGTTTAAACGATGAAGACAGCGAAGTTCCTGTTTTCCGACGGCAGCGTTTCTTTCTTAGTTTATTAAACCGTCAGATAAAAATGAATGAAACGCTAAATAATCCATCTATGGCTAAAGCATATTATACTTTTTTTAAAACAAATATGAATCAACGTACATTAGGATTGTTGTTTAACGAATTTGTTTATATTGATACTGACAGAACAAATATTCAATCTGTTGCCAGAGTCCCGCAATCAGCAAATCTTCGTGAAGTTTCCGGGCAAATGCTGATTATTCCGCATTGGGACGGAAATTTAATAAAAGAAATTGTACGCCAAACATTAGGAGCGCTTACCAGAGAAATAGAAGATTATTTAATAGAGCAAACGCTTACTGTAGAAATTTTAAACGGGACTGCGGTGAACGGTCTTGCGGGAAGGACGGCAGAGATGCTTCGAAGTTTCGGTTATGATGTAATTTCGATAGGGAATGCCGACAGGAATACTTATGACAGCACTGTTGTTATTCACCGGGCAGGCGATGAATTTTTAATAAAGGATTTTGCCGAGTTAATCCGATGCACGAATATCCGCAAAGATATTTCTGCAGAAGAACCGGATGATGAAATGACTATTCAAGATGTTGAATATAAAGCGGATATTACTTTGCTTATTGGAAGGGATTTTAATGGAAGATATGTTAGCGGAAATTGAAAAAGCGGCTGCCGGTTTAAGCGGGTTATTGCAGGAACACAAAGGACAGGATGTATCTGTATTAGATCTGCGTAAATTTCAAATGTGGACTGATTATTTTATTATTGCGACCGCTTCAAGTAAAACGCACATGGAAGGTTTGGAAAAGCATATAAAAGAATTTTGCTGCGACAAGGAAATAGAAATTTTAGGAAGTTCTTTAAAAAGCCAAGATGATGAATGGCGCTTGCTCGATTTAGGATCAATTATAATCCATTTAATGAGCAAGCGTATTCGGGATTTTTATGAATTGGAAAGACTTTGGTCTGACCGCTAAAAATTCAGCGGTCAGTTTATTAGCTTTTTAAAATATTACTCTTCGTCGTCCCAGTCTTCGTCTTCATCTTCGTCGTAGTCGTCTTCTTCGTAATCATCGTCTTCTTCATCTTCATCGTCTTCTTCGTAATCATCGTCTTCTTCGTCGTCATCTTCCAGATCGTCATCTTCGTCTTCGTAGTCGTCTTCGTCTTCGTAGTCATCGTCATCATAATCATCATCATCGCTGAGGATGAAAGCCGGCAGGCTGTCCTCTGAAATATCACTGTAAACATCGTTTGTGTCAGTAATACTTTCTTCGCGGTTCATTTGAAACGCAGGCATCAGGGTCAGCTCTTCATTCGCTCCGTTCAGAAACATAATGTTCTCCCTTTTGTAATTAGTTTTTTTTGGATAAAAATCTATATAGATTTTTATCATGAGTCTAAACTGAGTAGTGATAAAAATCTTGCAGTTTTTTATTTTTAACAAAAATCCGTAGGATTTATATCATGGCGGATACCCGCCGAGGTCTAACAAACCTCTCTCTAGAAACATAAGGGAGGAATAATAGTATTGTCAACTGGTTTTTCAAAATATTTTAATTTTTTTTATTTTGTGTTAATCTCTTTCAAATGATTGATATATCTCCCGATTTAACAGTCACAGCTCCTGCCAAAGTAAACCTGCATCTGGCGGTAAAAGACAGGCGAAATGACGGTTTTCACACGCTTGAAAGTCTTTTTATAGCTGTGAATTTCGGCGATACCTTGAATTTCCGCCTTACTAAAGATAAAAATACGGTAAAAATTTGCATGGAGGGGTTAAAATTAACCGTAAAAAAGAAAGATAATATCATTTTTAAGGCAATAAATTTATTTAGAGAGAAAACCGGTTTTGATACCGGATTAATTGTAAATGCAGAAAAACGCGTCCCTGCCGGCGGCGGGCTGGGCGGCGGCTCTTCCGATGCTGCGGCAACACTGCTGGCTTTAAATAAAATAGCGGGTTTCCCTCTTACAAAAGAAAGCCTTCTTGAGACTGGCGCTGTTCTTGGCAGCGATGTCCCTTTTTTTCTTCACCAAAGCCCTGCCGCTTGGGTTACAGGACGGGGAGAGTGCATAAAACCCTTGAAAGCGCCTCAGATGTATCTCGCGCTTGTAAATCCCGGTTTCCCAAGCGATACTGCCAGGGCTTTTCACTTGCTTGATAAATACAGAGAACAAAGAGCGGAATACAAAGAACAGAAGACAGGGCAAGAGATCTTTGATTGTTTGTGTTCCAGCGCTTCATGGTTTGACGGAAATTTATTTTCTAAATTTTTTAATGATTTTTTGGATGTTTTTGATGAGAGCGAAAAAAAAACTTATGATAAAATCATTTCTGATTTATATGAGTTGGGAGCTGTTTATGCCAATCTTTCCGGGGCAGGTTCTACTTGCTTCGGGGTTTTTAAGGAGAGAGAAGCGGTGCAAAAAGCGGCTGACGTTTTACGGGAGTGTTGGGGGGTTGTGGTTGATTGCAGAGTGCAAAGTACAAAGATCAAAGAACCGTGAACAAAGATTTTTCTTTAATATTATATTTTATGGATGTAATTTCATCTGTGAAAGTTTTAGCTGAGAAGGCAATAAGAGCTGTTAAATAGCTTTTATTTTTTTGAAACGCGGCGGCAGTCACTGGCGGTGGTTGCCGGTTTATTTTTATCAAGAACAAAAAAAAATGAAAATTTTTTTTGTTGTAAAATACAAGCTGATCCTTTATTATTTAACTGTATGAGGAAAATATGTTGAAAGATTTTTATGAAAAAACAACTCAAAAAATAATGAACAGCGCTTTATTTGAGGATGTAAAGAAAATTTTAAGTAAATTTGGGATTAAAGATTCAAGTGATGTAGTTAAAAAAGTAATATCTTCTGCAACAGAAAAAGTAATTAATCCGATTAAAAATAAAATCGTTTTAATTTTAAGTATAATAACAACAGTTATTTTTTTAATACCGATTATTATAACGCTTATTACAGGCGGCAAATTTATTATACCGATAATAATTCTTGCCGTTTTATTAATAATCACTTGGGTTATTGCAGGTATTATATCTTCAAAGATTAATAAAAAGTTAACCGAGATTATCTATATACAGGCAGAGAGTAATTTTTCTCAGCTTTGCAAAAGCGAGCTAGCAGAAGCGATAGAAAACAAAGAAAAACCGCAGGCGTTGTAAACTAATCCGTTATTAAATATCTCTTTTAAATTTGCAGGTAAAACAGAACTTCGCACCTTTACCTAATTCTGACTCAACCCAAATTTTTCCGCCCATCATTTCTATTATGCGTTTTGATAAAGCAAGACCTATCCCTATCCCGCCGAATTCCCTGTTGATACTGACATCTCCCTGTTCAAAGATGGAGAAAAGTTTATTTTGCTGTTCTTTTGATATCCCTATCCCGTTGTCAGAGATTTCTATTTGAATTGTTACTACTCCTTTTTCTTCATTGATTAAATTTGCCTTAAAACTTATTTCGCCGTCATCGGGTGTAAATTTAACGGCGTTAGCCAAAAGAGTTGTGATTACTTGTTTTAAACGTTTTCCGTCTCCAAGGAGCGGGGACGGTATTGAAGGGTCAATTCTGCAATCAAGTATTTGTTGTTTTTTAGATGCGTTGTTATCTGCATTGCGTAATAATTCCCTGACCATATTTTTAAAATCAAAAGAATTTTCTAAAAGTTTAAACGCCCCGTATCCCATATCAGAAATATCAAGAACATCTTCTATTAAACGCATTAATGTCTGCGATGATGAATTCATAATTCTGCAGTTTTCTTTTAAATTATCCGGGATGCCTACAATATCCAATATTTGCAGCATACCTATAATTGCATTCATGGGGGTACGCATTTCATGGCTCATGCGTGAGAGAAATTCTGATTTTGCGCGGCTTAAATATTCTTCATGCTGTATCGCATCACGTTCAAAAACACCGGAAAAAATACTTGCTAAAAGAACAGCAAGCCCTGTTTCGCTTTTATTCCACTCAATTTCTTCTTCTCTTGAAAAGACGAGAATTGAACACATTTTTCCTTTAATATAAACAGGTGTTATAATAAAATTGTTAATAAATTGCCTGTTTAAATTAAAAAATTTTTTTATTAAAGTGTCATCGGAGTGAAGATATAAATCTTTATCATTACTTGTTAGCATATTATTTATAGTTGAAATTATTTGTTCATTAAGTTCTATCTTATCGTTTATGTATGTTTGGATATCTACTTCAGGATTTATCCATTCATCATTACAAATTAATAAATTTTTACTGCTGTCAAGCTGGTAAAGTAATATTGTTGTAATCCCCATAAATTCCCCGACCATACGCAATGTATCTTTATACAATGTGTCGGTGTAAGCATTAGCAAGGAAGTTATGTGCAATTTTAGTCATAAGCGCTTGCTGGCGGAGGCGCTCGACAAGCTGCAGGTGATTATGTATTCTTAATTTAATAATCACAGGATGAAAAGGTTTTAATATATAATCTGCCGCTCCCAATGTAAGCCCTTTTATCTCAGCGTTGATATTATCAAGCCCTGTAATAAAAACAACCGGAATATCGCGTGTTTTTTCCGAGTTTTTAAAAGCGTTGATCACATCGTATCCGTCCATATCCGGCATAAGAATGTCAAGTAAAATAATATCTGGAATAAATTCTTCCGCGGTTTCTATTGCATCTCTTCCGTTTGTTGACGCATAGACAGTGTAATCAGGGCTTAATATGGCTTTTAAAGAGCTGATATTATCTCTTTCATCGTCTACAATCAGAATACTGCTTTTCTTTTTATTATTCATAATTTACCCCCATTCTTTTTTAAGTTTAGTTAATTCAATGACTGCTTGTTTAAAATTAAAGCGGTCTATCTGCCGTGCAAGTTCTTCAGCCCCGGGTATTGAAAGGATTTCGTCGCGCATATCTTCACATTCTGGATTTTTATTAAGCAGCATTATTTCTAATTTATCAAGTATTTCGTGTATTTTTTGCTTATCGTTGGTTTTTTCTATATTATTTTTATCAATTTCCGCTAAGAGCGGAGATAATTTTTCCAGAACCGATTTTATTTCAGATTCTATAAGTTTTATTTCTTCTTTTTGTAAAAGTTTTTTCTTGTCTGTTTCTTTAATAGTGTTACTGTTAGACGAAAGTTCTGCAGAAAGCATCGCTTCCAGTAAAGCGGCGGCTGTTTGCAATTTCTTTTCGCCGATTTGCCCTGCGTTGCTTTTTAATGTATGCGCCAATCTATGCGCCGATTTAATGTCTCCTGAAGAAATAGCCTGTTCGATATGATTGTATGTCAACTGATTATTTCTGACAAAATTTGTCTGTGTCTTCTTTTGGAAATTTTCATCTTCTTCGGCGCTCCAGTTTTTATTCGCAGAAGAATTATTTTCTGCGTGTAAAAATTTAATCAGACATTTCCATAATTCTTGCGAAGTGAAAGGTTTGCTAAGGCAATCAGCCATTCCGCTTTTTTTATAAAGCTTCATATCTTTTGTTAATACATTTGCTGTTACAGCAATAATAGGCGTTTTCACTCCAAGGGCCGCAATTATAGACGAAGCTTCAAAACCGTCCATTATAGGCATATGTACATCCATTAAAATTAAATCGAAAAGAAAATGACCGTCATTTAAACGTTTTTGTATAATTTCAACACATTCTTTGCCGTTATTAGCGACAGCGGTTTTCAATCCCATTCTTGAAAGATGCTCGCATATCACCTGTTGGTTCATAAGATTATCTTCACAAACAAGTATTTCTCCTTTAAAATTCGGTTTATCAAGAACATATAATAAATTTTCCTGAGACATGGCTTCATTGTATTCAATTACATCAAAGGTTAAATCAAAACTAAATTTACTGCCTGTTTTGGTATCACTTTCAATTGCAATTTTTCCGCCCATCATTTCAATGATATTTTTTGCTATCGGTAATCCCAAACCTGTACCGCCGAATTTTCGCGTAACGCTGTCGTCCGCTTGCATAAACGGTTCCATGCTTCGTTTGATATGATCAGGAGTCATGCCTATGCCTGTATCTTTTATTTCAAAATGTATCGTAAAGCTTTTTTTATCGGAGTTCTGTTCTTCTGTGTTTACAAGAGATGCTGTAAGTTTAATCGAACCTGAATTTGTAAATTTTACCGCGTTTGAAAGTATATTTATAATTGCTTTCCTAAGTTTAATTGGATCGCCGAGTATTTTTTTATTTATGGACGGCTCCGCATAATAACTAAACGTGATTCCTTTTTCTTCGATCTTTGGTTTGATTGTTATGTGACAATAGGTGAGCATTTCATGTAAATCAAAGGGTATACGTTCCAATTCTATTGTTCCGGATTCTATTTTAGTTATATCAAGTATATCATTAATAATTTTAAGAAGCAATTCCGAACTTTGTAATATATTTACAAGATATTCTTTTAATTTATAATGATTTTCACCCGGCTGTTGTATCTCAAGCTCTGTTTGCGTTAAAACCGAATTAGCGAGTTCTGCGAATCCGATTATACTGTTCATCGGCGTTCTGATCTCATGGCTCATATTTGCTAAAAAGGTTGATTTGGTTTTATTAGCGGTTTCTGCCGCTTCTAGCGCAAAATGCAAATCCTTGTCCGCTTTTTTTCTTACTAGTATTCCAGATAAAAACATTACTCCAAATATGATAAGCACTAATATAGCCGCCATTGTTAGTAAAAAATAAAATTGAGGAGGATTGGATTCCCATATAGGAACAGGGTGGTTAATTACAGTATAGCCTATCGGTAATTTATTTTTTTTAATGTTAAATTTATTAATTATTTTATAATCAAACACCCATTGATTAATTGATGTTGTGTCATATATAGCGGGTATCCTGTAAAGCGGTTTGCCGTTTATTACATCAACCGCCATTGATGTGATTAGATTGTTTTGCATTTCAGTTGTTAAAAAAAGCCCGCCTAAGGTTCCATGTCCGATATAAGAAGACGTTAAACTAAAAACCGGATTAATTGACGCGCTTGAGACAAGCTTCTGCACTTCAATTTCTGAATAAAAAACATCTTCGCTATCCGATAAATAGTTTCCTATTAAAACAAGTGTATCAGAGCCGAATGAGCGTATATCTTTTAAAATTTCTGTAAAAGGTTTATTTTCGTTAAACACAAATTCTACAGGTAATTTGATGGTCATTATTTTTTCTTTAATTTCTTCAATTATTTTTATACTTCTGGGATGCAGATGATCATTTAAAATATAAATTCGCCGTGTTTTTGGTAAAAGATGCAGCATCTCCAAAATAACTTGATTAAATGAAATAGTTTGCGATATACCTGTGATATTTTGTTCAAGCCCATGAAACAAAGAGTCATCTATCCCATGAATATTATAAAAAATTATCGGTAAATTGGGAAATAATAAATAATACTGGTCAAGTACAAAATCAAGCGCTTCTTTGCCGGAAGTTATAACGAGGCTTGGAACCCGTGTAACGAATTCTGTGCGGATCATATTGGTAACAATGGAGTTAAAGCTAGCCTGGCTGTGAGCTTCATTTGAATTTAAATAAAAACTATAATACTCAAGAGTTGTATCCAGTTTTAATTTACTTCGGACAGCTTCCATTTGAAGGCGTTCCCATTCGTTTTGTGCATTGAAAGAATTTATATGCAGTATTATATATTTAGTGTTTTCATCTATTGCCGTTGTTTGCTGCCCATTGTGAATTTTATCAATAATTCCTTCTTCAAACATATCGTTATACGCTTTTTCCAGAAGCGGCACTAAATCGCTGTACCTGTTATTAACATACGAATAAACACTTTGGCGCTCAACATAACCGTTTCTTTTTATACCTTGCGGGAGTTTGTATTCAAAATACGGCATACGGGGGAGAATGATAACATCAGTTTCCCTGTTTAAAAGAGAATCCCATAATTGTGTAATATCATTTACTGTAATTAATTTACTTGCATTCGCACGGGAGACATTGTTTGCTATATATTCATTCTGCCAGCGAAAGCCGAGTTTTAAGCCCGTTATATCCGCCCATTTTGAAATCGGATAATTATTAATTGAACGGGTATAAGCTGCATATTCAACATTATCTATCGCTATAGGGACTTTTATAAGATTGGGATACATTCTATCCCAGCCGTCTGTTTGCGTAGGTAATATCGCAGCGTCGCCGTAATTTACATCCGCAATAGCGGTACGCATCCCTGTTTTATTTGAAACCATTTGATAACCTGCACGCCTTAACGCTGTATAAAGCACACGTTCAAGGATGATTGATTGATCATCGCTCATAGCTACCTTAACCGTATTACCGGTTTGCGCCCAAACAGGTAACTGTGTTAATGCTACAAATAGAAAAATTATTAATAACAATTTTAGGAAATTTGTCAATATTTATTACCTTTTTTTTGTTTTAATTATAATGTTATACTTTTTTCCGCAATATCTTCATTATATATTGTATAATATTGTTTATCAATAGATTTTTACATTCTAAAAACCGTCTTGTATCTGTTTTTTGTTGAAATTATCCTTTTTTATGAACAAACCGGCTTTGCTGATTATAGACTGTTATCTTTACAGGTTCATGTAATTTTACTAAAATGTATCAACCGTTAAAGGAAAAAAATGCGTCAAAACCGATTTTTAAAATTACTCCTATGCATTTTCTTGAGCTTCTTAATTTTATCCTGTCAAAATAAAAAAGCCGCCGATATAAGAGAGGAAACCTATGAGGCAAACGAGATATACCCGTGGCTGTACAGTATTTATGAACCTCTGGGTGATGTTTTTTGCTACCTTTTGTTAGGTGAAGAAAAAGCGTTGTTATTCGATACAACTTACGGTTTTGGAAGTTTACATTCAGTAGTCAGAGAAATTACCGATCTGCCTGTAACAGTAATTTTAGGGCATGGGCATAAGGATCATGCAGGCGGCGCTTTGCAGTTACATTCATTTTTAAACAGCGATGTTTGGCTGCATGAAGCGGATTTTGAAATTTATCAATATTATTTTCAAGAAATTCGATTGTTGAATAAACTTGATGCAGGCCAAGTTTTTGATTTAGGAAGTTTGCATATAGAAGTTATCGGCATGGAAGGGCATACCAAAGGTTCTGTCGGGCTTTTGGTTCGTGAGCATCGAGTGCTGTTGACAAGCGACTCGGCAAATTATTATATCTGGCTTTTTCTGAAAGAATCTGCGCCTCTAAGTCAATATATTGCAATGCTTGAACGTGTTATCAATCTTGATTTTGATACATTCTTTATCGGCCATGATGATGTACCTTCGCCAAAATCGGACTTTCAATTATTTATAAACGCTGCACGTAACGCAAAGGCGGAAGAGTCGCAGTACCTTGAACAATATAACGCATTTCTTTATGAAGAGAACGGTGTAAATATTTATTTTAACGATCCTTTTGCGCCGGACAGTTTGCGTACATCGGAATTAATTGACAGTTCGCTTCCGGCAGGTAATTTAGGAGAATTAAAATTAAAACTTTATGATAATTTCCGTTACGGTAACGGTTATCAGGTTTTGATTCAAAATAAAAATCTTTTAAACGGATACCGTTTAAGAAAGGGAGATTCCTTTACATTAAAAGTTACCTATACTGCAAGCCGCGATCTTGAAAATGATCTGCTTGTCGGTTTTGTCGATCATGACGGAAGCAGATGGAAAACGCTGAGTTATACTCAAAAAAATATAGAACCGCCGAATGTTATTTTAGGGTTTCGGTCAAAAGCGGGTGAAGTTGTTTCTTCTGAAGTAATAATAAACATTGTAGCAAACGCAAGCAGCGCGAGAGCGGTTGCAAATACGCTTTATCTTGAAACCTTAGGGCAAGGTATTCACAGAAGATCAAACTCCGGCGCAGAAGGGCCTGTAATAATATCTTTTTCAGAATTTGTACTGACAAAAAACGAACAGCGTTAAAAGCATTTACATTGACGGTTGTACTTTTATAAGTTATCATTAATTGTCATGGCAGATATAATCGCCCTCTATACAACTTTGACTGTTTTCGGAGTAGGGGTTACTATCGTTGATTTTCTCGGCATTTTGGATCATGCCGGTCATCAAGACGATTCCGGTGCGGACAGTCATGATCAAAGTCATTCTGTAAGTGACGAGCAGCATGGTTCTAATTTAATAACAGATAAAAATTCTGCACAAACAACGTTTGCACAAACAGCGTTTGCACAAACAGGGTTTGCACAAACAGGGTTTGCACAAACAGAGTTTGCAAATTCTAAAAAAGAACAAAAAAACGAAAAGTTAAGTTTTAAAGTTATATCCGCTATTATGAACGTGCTTCGCGGCACGGTTTATTTTTCTTTAGGTTTCGGCCCTACAGGGCTTTTCGCTTCTTTCTCTGAGCAGTCCAGAACTTCCGGGTTTTTGTGGGCTTTCGGTGTAGGTATTATCACATTGATATGCGCAAGACTTGTAAGGCGGCTAATCAGGCGCGACACCGATTCGTCAATCAAGCCGGATGAACTGCTTCAGGAAAAAGGTGTGCTGCTTCTCCCGCTGGAAGGTGAATTAATTTCAAAAGCGGCGGTTCGTCAGTATGGAAGGGAAATAGAAATTTATGTACGCAGCAGGGATAAAAATATTAATCTGCTGAAAGGAAAAGAAATAATAATCGAAGAATATGATAACGATGTTTACTGGGTTATACCGGCAGAAACAGAAGGAGTTTAAATGGGTGTTTTTAGCCTACAAGGTTTATTTTACGGCTTTCTTGGAATTGCAGCGTTTTTTATATTGATCGGTTTATTAAAAAAAATTATCAAGGTTGCGCTTCCTAACCGTATCATGGTTGTAACAGGGCGCAAAACAAAACGTAACGGAAAAACTTTCGGCTTTTCCGTAAACCGCGGGCGGACTATTGTTATCCCATACTTTCAAGCAATCGGTTCGCTTGACCTTGATGTGTTTCCTATCAATGTACGTGTCGAAGGCGTAAACAGCGCAAACGGAATCACTGTAGGAGCGGATACTACCGCTTGTGTTTGTATTGATGATGATGATGAGGCGATGCTTTACAGCGCGGTTGAACGCCTCATGGGAAAGGACAGCCAGCAAATACACGATCAGGTAAGGCAGACATTGATAGGCAATTTCCGCGGTGCTTTAAATAAAGCGACACCTCTTCAGGCTATCGGTATGGAAGATGTTTCCGTAGACAGCAATTCAGGAGAGCGGGCGCATTTCCGCGCCGAATTATTTTCTGATATTAACGCCGATCTCCGTTCCTTCGGAATGAAAGTTGTTTCTGTTTCGCTGCAAAAAATTTGGGATACATCAAATTATATCGCAAACTTAGCGCAAAAAACTTTGGCGGAAAAAAGACAGGAAGTTGAAATAGAAGAATCGAGGTTACGCGCAATTGCAGAGCAGGCGGAAAGCGACGCTAACCGCAGGACGGAAATTGCAAAAAATAAAGCTGACGAAGCGATCATCGCCGCAAGGCAGGAACTGGAAGTTTACCGCCGCGAATCGGAAGGCTTAATTAAAGAAGCGTCTTTTACGGCAGATCAATCTATCGCGCAGGCTTTAAACTCAGGGGAAGCGGCGGTGCAGAAGATGTTAGTTGAATTGCAGAAATTAAAAAACCAAACATCTCTTACTTTGGAAGCCGGCGCTCTTGAAGAAAAAGCGCAGATCATTGCGACAGGCGAACAGGAAGCTGTCGGGATTAAACGCGCCGCGCAAAACGCTATCTTAAAAGGGAAAGCGGAATTAATTTCCAAATACGGAAATGATGCAAAAGCGATTATGTTCCTTCAGGAAAAACTTCCCCATGTTTATAAAACATATATGGAATCTGCACGAGATACTAAAGTTGACAGTTTAGTTATTATGAATGATGAAGAAGGTTTTTCAGGAGCTGTAAACCGCGGGCCGCGTGCTTTTGCGGATTTCTTGGAAACTTTTGCCGCTACTTTCGCGGTGGATATAAAAGCTTTTATTTCACCTGAGAATGATTCATCTAAAGGAGGCAAAGCATGATTATTTTTGCATTTGTTCTTGGCGCTCTTGTAGGAATCACCGTTATAATCCAGCTTATTACCAATATGAAAATTGTAGGTGGAAACGAACTTGGAGTAATAACGGGTTCAGGCAGGCTCAAAGGATTTCGAACATTTTCAGGAGGAAGGGCTTTTGTTATTCCTCTTTTTCAAAAATTCAGTAAATTTGATCTTACACCGATCACAATCGAAGTAGTAGTGGAGTCTGCGATTGCAGCGGGTATAGTCCCTCTTAACGTGAAGGCGACTGTTTCATTTGCCATTGCAAGCAACGAAGCGGGGCGCTCCTATGCCGTTACGCGCATACTTAACCTTGCGTCTAACAGGAAAGAGCTTGCAAAAATTGCAGGGGATATAATCGAAGGGCATCTTAGAGATTCAATTGCAAGCGTCACGCCTGAACAGGTTATGAAAGATAAGGACGCGCTTGTTTCAAAAATGATCAATGTGTGCAAAGCAGACCTTGAAAATATCGGTCTTCAAATTACAACGATGAATATCGCCGATGTTGACGATCACCGTCTTCCCGGAGTGGAAGAGCCGGATTTATACATCGCGCTTTTAAAAAGAATTCAATCTGCAAATGCGGAAACAAGGGCAAGATCGGCGCAAGCTGAAGCGAAAGCTTCCGCGGCAGAGCAAGCTCATGCGCGCCGCGCTGAAACAGAGGTTAAAAATTTACGCAACGAGCTGGACAGGTTAAAAGCGCAAGTTAGAGTTTCTCTGGCGCAGGAAACGCAGCGTCAGCAAGTAGGTGTGGAACAAGCGTCCGCAGATGCAAAGGCGAGAGTGACAGGCGTAACAGCGGAATTGGAAGCGGAAAAACAAATGATAGAACTTTTACGCAACCGTTACAAAGCGGAAATTATAACGCCTGCGATTGCGCTTAAAGAAAAAGCGGTGCTTGATGCAAAAGCCGAGGTTGCTTCATGGTATGAAGTAGCCAGAACAGAAACCGAACAGCTTGAAGTAACGCTTAAAACTATACAAGAAGCCGGCAAGGGAAAAGCCGCATGGCTGATTGAAAACTTTAACAGCTTGTTTAAACCGTTTACAGAAACGCTCGCACACTATCCTGTGGATCATGTGTCGGTAATTACAGGCGCAAACAGGGAAGGCGATCCTATTTCCGCGATTCATCCGAATGCGGTCGCTAAAATAAAAAATGAAATTGTAGAAAATGCAATGCGTATGGGAGTAGTAGACAGACCTTTTGAAAAATAAAATTTGCTTTTAATAAGTGAATAGGAGAAAAAATGTTAAAGACTTTGTATAAAAAATGGCGCTATTATTTGCTTGGACGTGATGACTATAAATCATGTATGAGCATAGCATATATTAATAATATTACTGCTCTGCGCTGGGCAAATATTGTCTTTTTTGTTATGGCTATCCTTTTTTCCATATTCCCTGTAATAACAGAAAAAAATATTATTAAAGCGTCTTTTTATTTAGGAGCGGCTGTTGTTGCTCTATGTTTATTTTTTATTGCAAGCAATCAAAACAAGAAACTTAAAGAAAGAAAAAAAATAAATGAAAAATTTATCTATGTGTTGGTTCTTCTTTATTATTTAAATGTAATGTTCTTTGGATTATATTTGGCTGTGTGGGCTGATCCGGAAAAGATTGCCGGCTCTTTTATCGGAATAATTATTTGTGTTTTATTTCTTTTTAATATTTCTCCTTTGTTATATTTGTGGCTTACAATCGGTATATTAGCGGTTTATATAACAGCGGTTATCAATGTAAAGTTACCGTCTGTCTGGAACTATGATATACAAAATGCTTTATTTGCAGGGATTATGGGATTAATTTTCGGTTGGAATATTATTATGAAAAGAATAACGATGATGTCTACAACCGAAAGATTAAAAGATGAAAATACTATTGATGAATTGACAAAATTGAGAAACCGCAGAGATTTTATGATCACGTTTCAGAGATTTCTTTCCAATCACAGGCAGACAGATAAATTTTTATGCATCGCGATAATTGATATTGATTTTTTTAAAAATTATAACGATCATTACGGTCATCCTAAAGGCGATGAGTGCCTGCGAACAATCGGAGAAGCGCTTAACAATTTGAAAAAAAACGACGGCATCTATGCGGCAAGAGTCGGAGGCGAAGAATTCGCTCTGTTATGGAACATCGAAAATTTTGCCGATGCGGAAAAAGTCGGGTTACGTGTAAATAAAATTATAAGGGATTTAAATATCGCTCACGAAAAATCTTTTGTAGAACCGTATATAACCGTCAGCGTTGGGATTCACGTAGCTCCATACGGCATTCATCACGACATTATCGACTTGTACAATTTGGCTGATAAAGCTTTATATACAGCGAAAAACAACGGGCGTAATCGTACCGTGGTTAGCTCTTAACACCGCCTGAAAGTTTATCGTTTGTGTTTTTTAACCTGCGGGTAATATTTTCAATGAGCGCTCTGTCAAGGTTGGTGTCATACATCAGAATCTTTTCGAAAATTGAAGGAGGCAGGACAATCGCGCAAACGCTTGTTTTTGCGATTGTTGTCGCGCTTCTTTTTTCTGAAAGCAAGTAACCCATTTCACCGAAAAATATTCCGGGTTTGTAAACACTTAAAGTTTTACCTGTATTATTACCGTCGTTTGTTGAATAAAGGATTACTTCCACTTCACCGTCAAGAAGATAATAAATATCGTTTCCGGAATCTCCTTGCGAAAATATTTTTTCTCCCGGTTTAAAGGTTTGCATATATTTTTTTAATTTTCCTTCCGGGTTTAAAAACAATCTGTTAATAAAGTCAAAGCGGCTGAATAGGTTTTTCTTTAAACTATATTCTGTTGCTTTAATTCTGCTCTGCCTGAGTTTTGTAAATAAAAGTATATCAAAAGTATCAACAACAAAAGCGAATTGCGCGCCCGCAAAGAAGAAGATAAAAAAGAAATAAACATTCACAAGCATAATAATTACATTTCCCAATGTACCGTAAAGTAAATTGTAATTCGCACGGTTTATAATGACATCTAACAAAAGGCTTGTAACTCCGTAACTGATAGCGCAAAAAAGAGCGCCTTGCAATGCGGCTAACTTATTCGGAGAATTTACAGGTGTAAAAAGGTAAGCAAAAAAAGAAATTAGCCACAAAATGAATATCGGGTAAATGGGGCTTACGATATTAAATATCGGAAAAAATATATTAGATAATTTCGGGATAAAATCAAAAGTTCTGTAAAAAAACAACGCCGGCTGAGATCCGAATATCAACATAAAAACAAATATTAAAACCGCTATTTCCAAAGCCAGAGTAATTAATGTATCTTTAAAAAAATTTCTTTTTTTAGTCCCTTTAAAAATAATTTTTAATCCTCTTTGCATGGAAAGCGCTAATATTCTGCCTGCCCAGAGTATACAAATTACAGAAATAATTCCAGATATACCAAGCTTTGTGACAGCAAGGAAATTTCCTGTAAGCCATTGTTCATCGATAATATAATTTAAAAACGGAATATTACTGAATAAAGTTGCGACAGCTTCTGGAACGGATTTAAAGGCGGTAAGAATAAAGAAAGCAATCAATAATAACATAGGCGCTACAGAAAGCAAAAACCCGTAAGCGCCTGCAGCGGAATGGTTTGCAAGACCATTCTCGCTGTATAGTTCCAGCGTGATGACTAATCGCTGAGTTAAAGTTTTAAAGGCGATTTTGATTTTTGTTAAAAAGTTTTTCATATTTTTAATGATATATTATTTTTTAATAGTTAAATAGGGGATTATTAATATTTCGCGCTTTTAGCGGAGTTTAATTTTTTTCTGCGCTTCATATATTGTATCATCTTCAGTTTTTTTTAATAAAATATATAAACGATTGACGCAAGATTGTTTTCTATTACGGTCTATAGTTTTTAACGCAGTAATGTTTCAAAACAGCTTCAACACTTCCTGAGCCGCCTCGCCTGTCATGGAAAATAACTCAAGCGATGATTTTAAATAAGCTGAAAAAAGAGCGTTTTCTTTTTTATTTTCATCAGTATCTGAAATTTGATAACCTGATGCTTGCTGTACATTAACTTCACTTACGCAAACGAAATTTACTATATCTTTAACTTCGCTCTCTTTTACAAACCGCGTAATTTCTTCAAGCTCTTTAAAAACTTTATCCTGCCGGTTTAGATTTAAACCGCTCTTCAAAGCCTGCCTTGCAATTTCCGCCCCTTTAAAAGCTTCGTTTCGCAATATTTCAAGACTGCTCTTTAAATCATTCACTGCGTTTTCATAATTTTCTTTTCTTTTAAGTTTTTCCTGCGGATCGTTAAATTCGCTTTCTATTTGATTAAACACGCTCTGTAAAAAACAATTAATTTCATCGCGGCGTTTCGGGAGCGCAAGAAATTTTTCTCTTTCTGCCGCTTGTAAACCTGAAATTGCCAAACCTTCTTGAAAGAAGCAATAGTTTTTTATTTGCGGATATTTACTGAATTGATTTTCAAACCATGCGGCATAAAGGGAAAGCCTTTTATCTGTCAGAACTTTAGCGCCTGACACAGAACGCGCTTTAAACGGGAAAGCGTCACGAAGAGCGCGGACTATCCATTTTTCTGCAGGGTTGAAGCGTCCTGAACGCGAATTGGCAAGGGTTTCAAAACGCGCTCCCCGAAAATGTGTTTTTAAATCAGGGAAAGCAAGATCAAGACCGGAAATCCAAATCGCTTGAAATGCCGCGCTTGCCTGAAGCAGCGTACGTGCAAAATCCCAAGCTGTAGTGGCAACAGAGCCGCCTGTTCCGAGTTTACCTTTTAAGTCAACTTCTTTTTCAATAAATGCGCCTAAGGGAAACATTGAACCGCAAAGAAATTTGTTTTTAAAGGGCAAACTCAATACGGGCGGGTAAACAGCAGATTCCGCTATCAGCGCGGTATGCCCGCTGTTTTCCGCAACGCAGCGATCAAGATGGCGATTGTTCCAAAATTGAGGATCGACTACAACAACAAAATCAGGCTGTATTCCGTTTTGAATAAAAAAACGCAAACTTGTATCTACAGCTATAATGATGCACCTGTCATAAATGTCGCGTAACAAAGGTTTTATTTTATCAAGACTGGGACCTGCCGCGGCAAGAAAAACAGGGATATTTTTATCCGACGCGGCAAACTTTGATTGCGCTGTTTTTTGTGCAAGTAAAGAAACGCCAGGATAATCTCGGATCGCGCTTATGTTTCTTATAAGATTACGCATCCATCTTTGCCCAAAACGTTTTTGAGTTGCCGTATTAACTTCGTCCTTCATCGCCCATGCGCGGATTCTGTCATCAACCGCTTTATACCATTGTTCATCTAAACTTATCAGAGCTTTGTTGCGTATAACAGAGATTTTTTTTACGCCGGAATTTTCATTGCCGCAAGCAGAATTTTCAAACCCTGTTTGTGCAAACCCTGTTTGTGCAAACTCTGTTTGTGCAATTTCAAGAGCGGTTGTCACAGCTTCTCCTGAATTGCCTACTAAAAACATGATACGATTTTTTGATAAAAAATCACTGAAATCACGCACTTCCAGTGCTTTTAAAAGCAGTTTTTTATGTTTTTCTACTACAATTACAGACCGCCCTGATTTAGCCGCGGCGACAGCCGTATAACCGAGTCCAAAGCCTAAAATAACAACCGCTCCTTTTTCTGTATTTACAGATTCAAAAAGCCTTTGCCCTTCCCTTAACGGATCGCGCTGAGAGTGAGCGTAAATCCCGTGAACACAGAGCGTATACTCGCCTGAAGAAGTTGTTTCTATTTTAATTTCATCTAAAGAAATATCGTCATCGTTGTTGGAAACAAGCTCTTCAAAAAGCCCCTTGTATTGCCTAAGAAGTATTTGCTTATTCCTCTCAAAAAAATTCATTTATTAAACTCTTTAATAATTATTCCAATTCTAAAATAATATTCATCCCTTCGATGACAGGTGTTCCTGCAGGCGGGATTTGACGGCGCACCCAACCGTCCCCGCGAATTTCAACATTTACATCGTCACGTAACAAAAGCGGGATAAGCAGGCGTTTGGAAATACCGAAAAAATCAGGGACTTGGGTTTCCATTACAGGTATCCGTCCTGCAGGGATATTGATTACAGAAGGATGCGTCACCTGCGGATTACGTCCGCGCGGAATACCGATATAATCTATCAAACTTTCTGCCGCTTCACGGATAGCGGGTGTCGCAATGCGCGCACCGAAAATTTGCCCTTGCGGTTTTATAACTGCAAGATATAAAACAAGCGTAGGCGCTTCTGCGGGAAGAAGCGCGACACAGCTTGCGATAAAATCAGTGCTGGAATATCTTCTGGTTTCCTGATCGATAATCTGCGCGGTGCCTGTTTTTACCGCAATAGACATATCTTGAACGGCGGCGCGCCAGCCTGTCCCTATGCTTGACGCTGTATCAACCATGTAAGAACGCATCGCTCTTGCTGTTTCAGCTTTTAAAATACGGCGCTGCTCTCCGTTTTTCCATTCTTCTATTGTTTTGCCGTCGGCGGAAATTATTTTAGATACAATTTTAGGAGGGACTAAAATTCCGTCATTGGCGATTGCAGTTGACGCTTTTAAAATTTGGTATGCGGAAACAGCGATCTCCTGCCCGAATGCTATAGTCGGTTTTGATCGATCTGACCAGCCGGAACTCGGTACAAAATAACCTGCGGTCTCTCCTGGAGTCCCGGCTCCGGTACGCGCTCCGAAACCGAAATTACTTAATAATTGATAGAAAGTATTTGAATTAATATTATCCGATGCATAAGCCGCGCCCGCATTGCATGAATGAATGATTATCTCTCTTGCTGTCACTCTGCCGTGATTGCCCAGGCAATTAATGGGAGGCCCGCTATTTGTATTATAGACACCGTTGCAAATAAAAACTGAATTGCCTAAGATAGCGCCTGAATCCATAAGAGCAGCAAGGGAAAACACCTTAAATGTGGAACCGGGTTCAAAGGCCCAAATTGCCGGACGGTTCATCCGGCTTATCGCATTTGATGAACTTATTTTATTAGGATCAAAATCCGGGAGAGAAGCGGAACCTAAAATTTCACCGGTGCGCGGATCCATCGCCACAAACATTATCGCTTCTGCCTGAGTTTCATTCATCGTCTTTAAAGAAATTTCTTCCAATATATGCTGGACATAAGTATCTATTGTTAATACAACCTGAGAGCCGTTTCCGTTATTATCAACACCGTCTAAAATATCGTTTAACTCAAATTCAATCCCTTCAAGCCCTTTATTTAAATCGCCTACAAAACCGATAACCTGGCTTGCAAGATTTCTTTCGGGATAAACCCTGCCTGTTATCGGCTGTACAATTACGCATCTTATTTTCTTTTCTTTAAGAATGGAGGAAACGCGCCTTGCGGTACTGTCATCAATCTGTTTTTTTAAGTAAACAAAATCAGCTCCGGTAGAATAGACTTTATTTCTTATTTCATCAGAGGTCATTTCTAAAATACCGGAAAGCGCATCGGCGATTTCATCTAAATCGGGAAGATTGTTTCTGTTTCCAGGTTTCGGAATAGTAGGTTTCCAAATGCCGACATCGGCAAATCTGATCGATATGGCGAGAAAACGCCCGTTTCTATCCATGATTGAACCGCGATCCGGATAAACAACGACTTGCCGCACAGGGGGAGAAAGCTCGCCGTTTACCATCAGAACCGCATAATAAACAAGCAGGGAGACGGCAAGAATCCCTAATAAAGAAAATAAAAATATAAATCTGGCAAAGCCTTTTTGCGCTTTTTTTTGCATTTAGTAACCTAAAACCTTCCCAATAATATTATCGACAGGAATATTACCGTAAGAGCGTGAATCATACGATGCAATACCGTTATCTCCTTTTGCATAGAAATTCTTATCGGAAGCTTGCGTGCAGCGTTTAACGGCTAAGTCGCCTGCAGGTGTGTAAAAAACCACTACTTCCCCCGCTTTTGGAAAAGCCCATCGGATTAAATAAACCTGCTTCCACGGAAGTTTTATCCCATAACTCACGCGGTTAATAATTAATATATTTCCGTTTTTAATTGAAGGTTCCATTGACTGTCCTTGCGCGATGATAAAATCAAAAATAAACAGTTTTAAAAAAAGCGCGGTTAGTAAGGCAAGTATAAATGCAAATGTTGCTTTTTTTCCCATCAATCTATTATACATTATAGATATAATCCTAGTCACCTTTATTGCCGATATACCAATTATATGACAATATTAGATAACCAACGGGTAGAAAAACGCAGCGGACATAGAAAAAACCGTTCAAGACTTAATAATAGATCGGCAGGTTCTAACAGCGATTTTATGGGCTTGTTTGATCAACATCCTGTTTATAAAAAGAAAAAAAGAAAAAACGCTTCAGGAAAACAAAAAGAAAAATCTGCTTCAAAGCGGCAGGTTCATGATGAGCGGCGAAGCGGCGGTTCGGAAAAACCTACTGTAAAATTAGTTCTCTCTACTTTAGCGACTATAACATTTATCGCTGTAACTGTCGTATTCGCCTATACTGTATTGAACTGGGCAAATTTAGATATAAAAACACCGAAAATATACGCTTTCCAACTGCCGGAAAATGAAGAAGCCGGAGAGCAAATCATAGATTATGCAACCTTAGGGTCTACAAGCTTTCTTTCTCCCGATGAAAAAGCAACGGACGGGAACGCTGCTAATACTTCAAGCGCAAATTCTGGTGATCCGAAAACCCGGCTTACAAACGAAAAAGAGAGTAACCACCACGGGCTTCTTGTCACCTTTGAATGGCGCGAATACATAGTGAAAAAAGGCGATGTTGTATCTAAAATCGCGGAAAACTTCAATGTCTCTATCGGGGCGATTATCGCATCAAATGAAATTACAAATGTCAGAAGAATCCCCGAAGGCAAAGCGCTGCGCATCCCGAACATAGACGGCATACCTTATAAAGTGGTAAGAGGTGATAACCTCTCAACAATAGCGCATAAATTTAATGTCCCCCTTGAAGTAATCCTTGATGTCAATGATTTAAAAAGCGATGTGATAAAAACGGGAGAAACCCTCTTTATCCCGGGCGGAAGAATGAATGATATCGATCTTAGATTAAGTCTTGGCGATTTATTCCTCTTTCCCCTTCAAACCCGGAAATTTATCACAAGTTATTACGGTATGCGCAAAGACCCCAAAACAGGCGTTTTACAATTTCATGCGGGCGTTGATTTCAGCGCGAATACCGGCACAACGGTAATGGCTTCTATGGACGGTGAAGTTTCTGTTATAGGTGAAAATTGGCTTTACGGGAAATACATTATTTTAAGCCATCCCAACGGATATAAGACGCTTTACGGCCATTTAAATGCCTACTCTGTAAAAGCAGGGGAAAAAGTGACAAGAGGCAGGAAAATAGCGGAATCGGGTAATACAGGTTACAGCACAGGCCCGCATCTTCACTTTGGTATATATGATCGTAATAATAAATTAATAAATCCGCTGGATTTATTAAACTAACTGTAGTATAATGAGGCGATATGAAGAAATTGATACTAATTCTTCTGGCATTTTTAGCGGTTTTCACCTACATAAGCGCATTCTCAAACGCTGAAGCCGGGGAAAACGCTAAAGATATAAACCGGATACAGCAAGCGTCGGTACAACAAACAGCGGCGCTGCATGAATCAACAGATTCGCAGGATAATTGACCGCGGGTTAGGATTATCTTCTAATTACCAGTGGAAATTTTTCAAGAATCAGAGTACAATAAGAGTATGGCATTCAAAGAAAAGTCGATGGGCAAACCTTCGGCGACAGACAATTGTACATTTAGCGATGTTGTAGACAAAGCCTGCGATGGGCTAATGGACTGTCAAATAAAATATACTATCCGTCGGATTCTGGAAATGAGAGGTAAGCTCGATAATCTGGAAAAAGAACTGGAAGATTTTCTCTACCAACAAGACCTGCAAGAAACATCAAAAAAAGCGGTTTGTATTTCTGCTAATGAATGAGCATGACAGGATGGGTAGGATTGAACGAAATAAAATTATACGAGATAAAAAAGAAATACTGTTCAAACGTAATTGATAAAAACACAAACAGAGTTTGCCGCTTCAGCCGCCTTATTATTTACATACTTTTCATATTTACAATTTCAAATATTTACGCAGTCAGTTTTCAAGATATAAATTTATCCAATGATGACAGATTGATATATAGAGCTTCCTTTGAAGATCAAAATTCGGTTTTTATTTCATTGTTGACAAATATGTCGATTCAGCAATTAACAGCTTTCCCGGAAAAACTGTACATGGTTGACAACGGAAGAACGATAATTGCATTAAACCGTTTCGGCGCATCAAAGATTCAGGTAATAGGGGGTTTGCCCTTGCCTATTACAGGGTATCCTTCTTTTACAACAGGCAGTATTCCTCTTAGCGGAAGGCTTCAGGAAATAACGGTATCTGCAGACGGGCGCTGGATTCTTTTTATAGACCCTATAAGCCACGGTTACGGCAATCTAGTTTTAATCGATTCAACTAACGGCTCTCAGCAAATGATAAGTGAAAAAATCGAACTGCCCTCCTGTGATTTTCCTGCAAAGTGGAGCCCTGATTCGCGTTTTTTTGTTTATTCAAAGAGCGGGCAGCTCTATTATTTCCCCATCAATAACAATCTTTCATCGCTTGTTAATGAACGTTTCAGAATAATCGGCGCAGGCGGAATTAATTCTGTTTTATGGGGGCAGCAGGGAGAATTTTATTATCTAACAGGAAATACTTTATACCGTGTGATAAATCCTGAACTTTTTACAAGGACTATGTACGGCGATTTTTTATCTATAGGAAATGTTATCGCTGTTTTACCGATGGAATTTAATTATAGTTTTGACAAGTATTGGATTTCTCCTGATTCCGGATCGATACTGATTAAAAAAAATGCAAAGGGTTTTTTCTTCTTTATGTTAGGTGAAAATCAATACAACACCGTCCCTCATTTTGCGCTTCCTTACGGGGCAGAAAATTTTACTGTTTTTTGGTCTGCAAAAAGGTTTACAGATCAGAATTCAAGAATGCAAAACGGTTTTGTACTTACAATATTATATACAATAAGAAATGAAATAAAAATCCGGCGTTTAGAAATTCTGGGAGATTCGGTTAAAACATTTGAAATTTCTGAAAGAACCGGAATACCCGCATCTATAACCGGTGTATTATCCCCTGACGGGACAAAAATAGTTTTTTGGGGTGAAAGAGGTTTAGAACTTTGGGATTACAGCGAATGGCGGCTGATTCAGGTGTTAAGTGAAACAAGCGTCTTATCCTGCGTGTGGTTAAATAACAGACAGCTCATTACAGGAAACTCAAGGCTTATAGAAGAGATAACTATTTCTAACCCTGCGTACCCGCGAAGAAGAATCTGCCTTGCCGGAGCGGATGAAATAGGTTTTGAAGAAAGCGCGCGCGGCGGCCCGTCACGCATACTTGCAAGATTAGGGACAAACTGGTTTGCAACAGACGGAAAAAACGCCTGGGCTAATGTTAGCAATATTCAATTACGCCCAATTTCTTTTTCATCAGATCGATACAGGGTATTCCTTGAATCGCAAAGCCAAGGGCCTTTTAAAAATATCCCGATGCTGCGCAACTTGCAATCCTTCGGCACTATATCGCCTTTTTCTCAGCATACAACAGGAAAAGTTTATACTCAGGAAAGGCAAACACAAATCGCTCTTTGTTTTGATCTTTACGATGACGACACAGGGCTCGCGCAGGTATTGACGGCTTTGCGGAATTACAATATAAGAGCGACTTTTTTTCTTAACGGCGAATTTATCCGCCGCAATCCGCAAGCGACAATAGCGATTGTTGAAGCGGGGCATGAAACGGCATCGCTTTTTTACGCTCCCATCGATCTTTCAGATACAAGATACCGCATCACAGAAAGTTTTATAGCGCAAGGGCTTGCACGTAACGAGGATGAATTTAACCGCGTAACAGGAAGGGAACTTTCAATTATTTGGCATCCGCCGTATTTCCGAAGTTCTGCCTTAATAAATGCCGCGGCGGCAAAAGCGGGATATTTCACCGCTGCAAGAACCTTTGATACAGGGGATTGGCTTTCTAGAGAAGAATCTTTAAGGTTAAACCTCCGTCAAGCGCCGCCGTCGGAAATGATCGAGCAAATTATAAACAGAAAAACTTTAGGCGCGGTTATTCCTGTACGTCTTGGATTGTTAAACGGCGGCAGAGACGAATATCTTTTTCAATACATAGAAGTATTACTGGACGCTTTAATCCGTTCCGGCTGCGAGATCGTTCCTGTATCGGCAGTCATTCGCAGATAGTCTTTTTTCTAATTTATAAATATTTCACACGGAGGGAATAAATTTTTTCATTATCACCGGAAAGCAAACAAATCCTTGATTCTGTTTCTGCATTATTAAAAAAAACTTTTCCCATCCCTGAACGTTTCAGAAACGCGCTGCCTTCCGACATTGCAGAATTATCACATCTTCTTACAAACAAACGCGCAGACAGATCGCTTTCTTATTTAGGAAGGCCTAACTTTTTATCGGCATACATGCATTACTACTTTCCGTGGAACTTATACCGTCTTTGTATTTTACTGCCCTCTTTAAAAATAAATTTAAAAGCAGGCGATATTATTACCGATTTAGGCTGCGGCCCTCTGACCTTTACATCGGCTCTTTGGATAAACCGCTCCGATTTACGTTCCGTCCCTTTAGAGTTTAACTGCATAGACCGCGCAGGCCCCGCGCTTGAAGCCGGAAAAAACTTTTTTTCCGCTCTTTGCGGGCAAACAGGTTTTACTTCTTTAACTTGGAAAATTAATATTATTAAAAAAGATATTAACATTCATAAAACATCAAACCGTAAAAATAATACACAAACAAAGTCTGCATCTTTAGTTTGCGCAATTAATTTATTTAATGAAATATACGAAGATATTTCGCATAATGATAATGAAAGTTTACTGCGTATCGCAGAAAAAGCAGCCCGTTATATGCATAATGAAGCTGAAGCTGACGCTTCAATTTTAACAGTTGAACCTGGAGTCCCTCAGTCAGGTAAATTTATTTCTTTGTTACGCGATACTTTCATGGAACTTGACCGTATTCCTTTAGCTCCCTGCACGCATATAGAAGAATGTCCCTTCCGGCAAAGACGAAAAGAAAAACAAAAGTGGTGTCACTTTGCCTTTGAAGCTTTAGATGCCCCTAAAGACCTTATTCGTCTTTCAACTGCGGCAAAACTTCCAAAAGAAAGGCTTGTTTTCAGTTTTTTACAAACAGGCGGCATAACAAACAATAATACGGCAAAAAGCGATGTAAACCGGAACAAAAAAAACTCTCAAGCGAATCTTAAAGAAGCGAAGCTTTCTGTACGGGTAATTTCCGACGCATTCCCTTTACCGGGAAATAGATTTGGACGCTACGGATGTTCATCGCAAGGTTTGGTTTTATTGGCAGGTGATAAAAAACGTATAGAAAAAATAGGATCGCTTAGTTTAATAGAAACACAAACGGAGTTTGCTCAAACGGAGTTTGCACAAACAGAGTTTGCTCAAACAAGGTTTGCATCGTCTAAGGAACAGCGGGATGAAAAGAGCGGCGCATTGATTATCGAGGTAATATGAAAACAGAAGAAAAAAAAACGCAAAAGATTTTTTCCAGTATGCACACGCATACGTTTTTTTGCGACGGAAAAGACGATGTAGAAAGCATGTGCTGCGCCGCATATGAAAACAATCTTTTTGCAATAGGATTCAGCGCTCACGCGCCGATTTCCAGACAAATAGGGCATGAAAGCGAATGGAATTTAAAAGAAGAAAGAGTGGATGAATATATTACTGAAGTACTCGCGGCGCGAAAAAGATGGGACGGAAAATTAAAAGTTTTTCTGGGATACGAAGCGGACTATATCAAAGGGAAACGTTCTCCTTTGGACAGCGACATAACAGTTTTAAATTTGGATTATTTAATCGGAAGCGTGCATTATCTTTTCCCTGAAAACGGCGCGGATTTTTTTACTGTTGACGGCACTTTACAGGAATTTGAAAAAGGTTTAAAGGAAGGTTATAACGGAGATTTAAACGCTTTAATGAATAGTTATTATGATGCGCAAATGGAAATGATAAAGAAAGGCGGTTTTGATATTTTAGGTCATCCAGATATATTAAAAAAAAATACCAAGAAAATAAATTATCCTAACAAACAGAATTTATTTGAAAATGAAAAAGAACGTCAAGAAGAAATCGCAACAGCTATTTCTAAAACAGGAATTGTTATCGAAGTAAATACAGGAGGAATAAACCGAAATAAAATTGATGAAGTTTATCCTTCTCTTACATTTTTAAAAATAATAAAAAAATATAATATACCTGTAATAATAACTGCAGATGCGCATTGCGCGAAAGATATTAGAGGAAATTATGATATCGCAATTAACACACTTATTTGTGCGAATTTTAAAGAACATGTTCTTTTTAACGGAAAAACAACTACAATTGCAAACCCTGTTTGTGCATGGCTTAAAGAAGAAATTTAATAAAATATAATAAATAATTTTCTCGCCTTCCCATTTCATTTTTATTATATTCAATATTAAGGAGTTTATATGTCAAAGACAAATTCATCACCAGGTTCGTTGTTACTGGACTTTCTTAATAAGTACAATCTAAACTGCAACAGGTTGTCTAAAGAAATAAAGTGCAGTCAAACCGCTCTAAGGCTGATAAGCCTTGACAAAAGCAGGATAACACCATCAATCGCTGTACGTCTTGCTAAATATTTCAGCACAAAACCGGAATACTGGTTGTTGGCGCAAATGGATTTCGATCTTGTTAAACTTTCCAAAAATAAAACATTGGCAAAAACATTGAAAGAAATTCCAACATTTGTAAAAAACGATAGCAAGAAAACAAAGGTAAAATGACTGCTGCCGGCTGTTTAAACAGCCGGTTATTAAAGTTGTTTGCAACTTTAATAACCGTTAAAAACGGCAAATACTGTTTTAATAAAAAATTGTTGTTTTTAACGGGATTTTTCTACTCCGTTGCGAATACATTGTTTGCTCATAACACATTTTGAGCAAAAAGGGCTTACAGGGCGGCAAAGATTCTGCCCGTAAAGCACAAGCAAGGCATTGATTCTTTTCCAATATTTTACTGGAAGAATCTCCCTTAAAATCATTTCAGTTTCATCAGGTGTTTTGCTTTCCAGCCAACCGCATCTGTTGGAAATCCTGTGAACATGAATATCGACACATAACGCATCAATATCAAAAGCTTCTGATAAAACAAGGTTGGCGGTTTTTCTTCCGACACCGGGAAGGGCGAGAAGTTCATCCATAGAAGATGGGACATTTCCTTTATATTGCTCCAGTAATATTTTTGCAATTTTTTTTAAAGAAGCCGCTTTATTACGGTAAAATCCGACAGGATAAATAAGTTTTTCTATTGTTTCTTGTTTTTTGGAATTTAATTCGGCAGGTGTAGGGGTTTTTTCAAGCAATCTTTTAGAAGCGGCAAGAGTAACTTCATCTTTTGTGCGTAAACTTAAAATAGTGGAAACAAGCACAGCCCAAGGATCATGACTGTAAGTTTCCGCGACAGTGCTTACAGAAGGTGTAAACTCTGTTTGTGAGCTTAAATCTGCCCGCGGCTGCGAGCGCCATTTATTAAGCGCGTTAAAAATATCATCCCAATTAATATTTTTCTTACGCACTTTTTATTCTCTCTAATTTTTTTCCAACAAACACTGAACCAAAGCTTCGACAGCTTTTCCCTTTCCTGCAGAGCCTAAACCTTCCGCTGTTTTTCCTTTAATAAAAACACAATCTGTTTTAATTTCCAGCGAAACTGCCAATGAATTGCGTATTTGATCGCGGAATGGAAGTATTTTCGGGTTTTCGCAAATAATTATACAATCAAGATTAACAATCTTCCAACCAGATTTTTTTACATGATCAAAAGCGATATGCAACAGTTTCATTGAATCTGCATCTTTATACAAAGGATCGGAAGGCGGAAATAATTCGCCTATGTCGCCGAGAGCGCAAGCTCCTAAAATTGCATCGCAAACTGCATGAGCTAATACATCGCCGTCAGAATGACCTTCTTCTCCTTTAGAAAAAGGAATCTCCACACCTGCAAGTAAAAAGCGCCTGCCTTTTTTTAGACGGTGAATATCATAACCAATACCAGATCGTATCACTTTTAAAATCCTTTAATTAATTAAAGCAACGCCGGGCAAAGGACGAAAAGTTTTAAAAGACATATACTTAAACGGATGAATATCTAAAGCATTCGGAAACCATCCTTCCAGTTCTCTTGTATCAACAATATTTAATGCAGGGTTAAAATAAATAGGCAGTACCGCGCCGCGATCCAATAAAAGTTTTTCCGCTTCTGCAAGAGTTGCAAGACGTGTATCACCGTCTTCAATCATCGATCTTTCAATTAAAGCTTCGAAGTCGGCATCATTTAAACGTGCATCATTTAAATTTGAATCGCGCTGCCACATTTGTAAGAATGCGTAAGGATCGGCAAAATCACCTATCCATGTGCATGAACCGATGACATAACCGTCATCCCTCATCGAATCAAAATATCTGCTGAAAGGAATAACCTCTACACGTACATTAAATCCTAAAATTTCTTTCCATGCGCCAGCCATTAATGCGGCGACACGCGCCGCTTCCCGTGAAGTTGTAATGCGTATAACAAGATCGGGCAGGTTTTGTTTTTGCATTTCAACAGCATTCGGAAAACCAGCTTCCGCCATTAATTTTTTTGCTTCTTCATAATCAGGTTTTTTTATACCTTCAACTTCAGGATAACCTGAAACAGGAAAAATTAATGTTTCTGCAGGCAGACGGTAATTGCCCCGAATATCTTCCCAAGGTAAAACTAACGCCATTGCGCGGCGCACCCGATGATCGTTCCACGGCTTTTCTGAACTGCGTATAAAATAATAATGAGTTGCAAACATAACATTTAATTGAATCCCAGAACGATCATTTAAAGTATCAAAATTTAAATCACCGATTATCCACCGCGCTTCACCCGAATTCCAAAGATTTGTAGCTTCATCTGCACCGGCAAACTTAACAGTAAGTTTGTTAAACGAAACTATTTCATGATCCCAATAATGATCCGATTTTTGCATAACAATACCGTCTTTATTCATCGAAACAATTTTAAAAGGTCCGTTAGAAACAGGAGGAGTCCATTCTTCATCGCTTACAGGAGACCATTTTTGTTTTTCTATCATTGAAAAATGAATCGGGCTGAAAGAATGATGGCAGAGCATCGCAGGGAAAAAAGCCGCCGGCGAATTTAATTTTACAACTAAGGTTCTTAAATCTTCTGCAATGATGCCGACTTTATTCGGGTCTTTTTCTATACCGTTGCGGTAATCACGCGCACCTTCGATTATGTCAAACAAACTTGAATAAGGGGAAGCGAGTTTCGGATCAAGCATGGAAATCCAAGCGTCACGGAAATCCTGCGCCCTGACAGGATCGCCGTTTGAAAAACTGGCGTTCCGCCTGATTGTAAAAGTCCATTGCTTCTTGTCTTCAGATAAACGCCATCTTTCCGCCAATGCCATAACAGGTTCCAATGTTAAAGGATGATAAGAAAAAAGCCCTTCGTAAATGGCTGTAAAAAGCTGCGCCTCGCTTGCAAAATAAGATTTACGGAAATCCAATTCCAGCTCTTGTTTTGAAAACACAACTGTAAATTCATCATAAGCGCTGATTCTCGGACGTATAGTTACATATTCTATATTTTCATTTTTTATATCTTGCTCAGGAACGCTCTCTTGTCTGACTGTAGATTGGCAAGAAATTAACATTACGCAAATAATGAAGAAACTTAACTTTTTAATTATCATATTAATATTATAATACAATTTTTATTTATAATAAAGATACTGGAAGTTTAGTTTCTGCGAGGCTCGCTGTAAATACCGGAAACTTCGTCTCTGCGAAGCTCGCTTTAAATACCGGCGAAAACAGCGGTGTATGAACTCTCGTCTTCCTCTTCCAATCAACGCCGATATTATTTGTTTGCTGTTATAACCCTGTAATGCGCGGAAGTCATATCTAAACCCGCTTCGCGGAAACCGTTTTGAATATTTTCATATAACAATGTATAAATACGCGGAATCATTCTTACATCTTTCGTATAACAATTTACTTGATAACATGCATAAAAATCATCAAGTTTTGTTTGCAGCACAAAAGGCACAGGCTTTTTTTGAACATACTTGGTATTTAATGCCGCATTAATTAAAATATCATGAACTTCCTGCCACGGCGTTGAATAGCCGAATGTTACCTCTGCAAAAATTATTAATCCTTCTTCGTCTTCATCGGAAGATGTATTATAATTTATTATATTTGATCCGAGTATTATAAGATTTGGAAATGTAACATATTCATTCTTATGAGTTTTTAAACGGACAACCATCAGATTTTTTTCTACAACAAAACCTGTTATATCTTTTATCTGCACACGGTCTCCTATTTTAAAAGGGCGCATATAAGTTATAACCAAACCTGCAACAAGATTTCCGATTGCAGAAGTAGAGCCGATAGAAAAAATAATACCAATGAAAACAGACACGCCGCGGAACGCGCTTGAATCAGAGCCGGGAAGCAGAGGATATATAAGAGCGACAGTGAAGGCCCATAATAAAACCTGTAATATTTTATAAGTGGGAGCCGCCCATTCTGTATAAAATCCGCGGAATACAAGTTTACCCTGTTCGATCTTTGTTGCAAAAAATTTAAGAGCTTTTAACATATAATGTGTAATTAGTACGATGATGATAATTTTAAATAAATTAGGAATATAATGAATAACATTTATTACAATATCTTTTAAGGGATTTAAAATATAGGAAAGCAATGTTGCAGCAAATTCTCTAGTAGCGGAAAAAAGACTGAAAATTGCAGGTAACGCAATAAAAAATAAAACAGCGGTTAACACATATTTAATTATCATTAAACAAGATTCGATAATTTTTATTACCTGCTTCGCTGTAAGAACGGTAAATTTATTAATGACCAAAGGTTTAATTTTATGCTTAGTAGAATTTTCAATTTTTGCAGTAAATCTTTTAAACAGAAACCAAACAAGCTTGATTAAAATCACCAGCCCTATAACTATTCCAATCGCTATAGCAAGACGATGGTAGAAACTTAAACTTTCTTCATGTATTACCTCTTGTTCTATGGTATTAATTGTATCAATAAGGTTTTCTTCAGTTGCATGATGAGCGGGTATATCAGTAATTGAATCAAGAGTTGCTCCGGTAAGCTCTTCCGATGCCTCTTCGTTAAGAACGGAGTTCTCAAGAATACCGTTCTCAAGAACAGGATTCTCGGTTTCCTGAGCGGTGGAGAGTATAGGGGTTAAAAAGAAAGTAATAAAAAAACAAAAAAACAACTTTTTCATAATTTGTCCGGTTCCTTTAAAAAGCGTTAGTATAAATTATACTAGAAAACATAGATTTTAAAAAGTAAAAAATACTTAAACTTTTTATAAAGTTCCCAATTTCTCGCTCACTATTGTATCTTTTAAAAGGACTATCAACAATGGCAGCGGCGCTGTCATCATAAAAAATCGCTCATTGCAGGACGGTTGCTATATATTTTCTTCTTTGTTCTCTGCTACGCTATATATAGCAGTGTTACGCGACATGCTACACTAGACAATATGAGTGCCTGACACTGTGCGGCAATCTAAAAAATATTGTGCTGCATTTGCCAGAAAAGCAGAACGATTTTTTGAAACAGCATCTATTCGGCGAAGTGTTCCTTCCGGGAGCATAATATTTACTCGTATGGATTTTTCATTTGCCGGAAAAACTGTAATAGGAACAACAAGAAAAGAATAATTGCTTTCCCACTCTTTCCATTTGCTCCATTTACTTTTTATTTTTTCCAGTGTACGCGGTTCTGGAATAGGCATATCTTCATTTTTTAATCCTTCCAAATGAAAAGCTAAAGCTTCATGAGCCATACGGTATGCATCATCATAATCATCCCCTGCAGAAAAACATCCCGGAAGATCCGGAAAAACTACACTGAATCCTTTTTTGCCGTCTTCGTATTCAAACAAAGCAATATATTTATTCATATTAATCCTCACTATTACCTTTTAATCCGGCTTGCCTTAAAACACTTGCCGCTGTTCCTTTTCTCATATCTTTATCATGCAAAGGCAATGTTGTTAGGTTTTTCTTTACAGGATGTTTGAACTGTGCATGACTTCCTTCCTGTCTAACTAAATACCAGCCATCTGCTTCAATCATTTTTCTTAGTTTCTTTACTGTATATACCTTTCCCATGCTTTACTTTTAATTATACACACGAAATTACACACTGTCAAGTATTTTTTATATTAATAATTTTTCCTATTAAGTACATGCAGTTTCTTTTACTAAAGCTGCTTGATTATTTAAAAAGTTTTATCAGTTTTAAAATAGTTTTGCATTGTTCGGAATTGAGAGTTTGAAGCCAGTGCAATATTTCCAGAACCTCTTTGCAGGATTTGTTTTGTATTTTATTTTCATTTTCTCTTTCACCGATAACCAGATATTCGACAGAAACTTGCAGGGCTTGGGCTATTTTTACAGCGGCATCGACAGAAGGGATGGTTTCTCTTGCTCCCAAGTAGCAATCCAACGTAGCAACGGGAATACCGGTTTTTGCACTCAATTCTTTAATAGTTACGCCATGATAATTGAGTTCGGTTCTTAGATTTTCTCTAAAATTATTACCCATGATATAGAAATAATTATAATGAAATATCAAAGATTATCTGTTGACAATATATGAAATATCATGTATTGTTTATCAAAATCAATGATATATCAAAGATAAAAATTTATTATTATTGATATTTTAAAGGAGTATAATATTGATTTTGATGATTGGCTTAGAGCGGGAAACGGAGCACGTAAAGATGAATCGCTTGAGGATGCAATGAGAAGAACTGTAAATAGTGCATGGAATTTTCCGGCAGCCTGCCCAAAGTGCGGAAGTAAAGAACTCACTTGTCCGAACAATAACAGTACATGGCGTTGCAGGAGCTGTTGCCATATTTGGGAACATAATTAAATTACAGCCGGCAGGCTCTAAACGAAAAGGATATTATATGGCAGAAAAGAATGCCGCTGAATGTTTCAATTGCGGTAAAGAATTTTATAACGATGATGATTATGAAAAATGATAATGACGGTGTAATCAGGGATTTTACAGAGGTTATTCGTCTTGAGCCGACCGGTCTTGCGTATAGCACACGCGCTTTCGCATATTATAAAAAAAAGCAGAGAATTTTTAGGAAATAATGAAAATAATTATTTTTTTTCATTTTAACAATCAGTTCTCAGTACTTTAAAAAGAATGAGGTTTTTATGAAAAGTATTAAGGGATTAATCAAAATTATTGTTATTTTAATTGTAATTTTAATAACTATTACATCATGTGAAGATCCTATTCACAATCACAATTGGGGTGAATGGACATTGACAACCGCTGCAAATTGCACAACAGCGGGCATTGAAACAAGAATATGTTCGGACGACGCTTCGCATACTGAAACACGTTTTGTTCCAATTAATAGCAATGCACATATCTGGGGTAACTGGGTAGTGTCAATTCCTGTAGCGCAAACAACAGACGGTCTTGAAACAGGAACTTGCATGTATAATAGCTCGCATACAGAAACACGGGTACTAATTGCGCTTAATCACACTTGTTCATGGGGCGGATGGTACTGGACTACTAACCCTACATGCATATCAACAGGTGTTGAAACAAGAATGTGTAGTTATAACTCATCACACAGAGAAACACGCAGTGTTCCGATAGACAGTATTAATGGACACAAATGGGGAGACTGGTTAATTATAACTGCATCCACTCAGACAGAAGATGGTGTTGAAGCGAAAACCTGTACTCTTAACAGTTCGCATAAAGAAACGCGCATTATACAACATACTACACACAACTGGAACGATTGGTACTGGACTACTAACCCTACATGCATATCAACAGGTGTTGAAGCAAGAAGATGTTCCAATAACGCATCTCATATTGAAACACGATCTCTTGAAATAAACCCATCTGCACACAACTGGAGCAGCTGGTCAATAACAACTGCCGCAACTTGTACAGCAAGAGGAGTTGAAACAAGAATATGCTCTCTTAATGAATCTCATAATGAAACACGATCTGTTTTAATAAACCCATCTGCACACAACTGGAGTGATGATTATGTTGTAACTAACCCAATTACTTCATTAACAAGCGCCGTAGAGGGAAAAAGCAATTGCCTACGATGTAATAACATTAAAACAATCAGAGGAACAACATTGCGTAATTATTTGGCAGTGTCTCATGCAGAAATTGATACCAGACATTCGCTCAAGATAAACATGGATTTAACGAATTGGACGGACATTAAAGAGGCCCTGTTCCTTGGAGAATACCTTATCTATATATCGTTAGACCTTTCAGGCAGTACAGGGACAATCATAGGTAACGATTCAATAAATGCAGGAGCTAGTGGTAATTATGGTGTTGTATCAATTGTTTTACCAAACAGTCTTACAAGGATAGGGTATGATGCTTTTTTTCATTTTACACACCTTAAAAGTATTACTATACCAAGTAGCATTAACAGAATCGATGGTGGTGCTTTTTCATATTGCAATAGCCTAAAGAGTATTACCATTGAAGGTAGTATGCCTTATTCTTATGAAGTTATTGGTGATCTTTCTACTTATCAAGTTTATCAAGAATTGCCTGGAGATTTACTAGGTAAGTATATGGTTGGCGGTATTGGAACATATACAACAACAAACCCAGGAGAAAATTCGATATGGATAAAACAATAGAAACATTAACGGTAATTATGAGGTATTGGAAAACAACAGTAAATTAAAGAAAGTTAGGATAAATACTGTGGCTGAATAAAAAATAATGGAATGTATTTTCCATAAAAAAATTAAAGGAGTTATTATGAAAAATTTAGAAAAATGGTTTGGGATTATCGCTCTTGTAGTGATAATAGGATTTTCTTTTGTAGCTTGTGATACCGGTGATAATGATAATACTGGTGGTAATGGAGAAGGAAAAACAGTTACTTTCAGTTTAAACAAAATTGATAGTAGGACATTTACTGTTACGGTTGATGGGGCAAAATGGGAAAGAAATTTTATTGATGTTAATGCTCTTCTTGTTGAAAGTTATTTTAATCCTGTAACTTCATTTGTAACTACTGTAGATATACGATGGAGTATAATACAAAAACCCAGTGATTCGGTTTTAAAATGTACACTTGGTAGTACTTTTCAAACAGTAAGAACAATCAGTTTTAAAACTAACATTAACGGTTCATCAGTAACAGATGGGGGTTCTTCTGTTAATTATGTTGTAAACAAAGCTAGGTCAAGTGTAACATTCCCATAAATAGCCTGTTAAACGAAATAATATTTGAATTCAGAGATATTGTAACATAGGAAACAATTTTTTAAAATAAAGACTAATGATTGACAAATATTTTTAAATAATATAATATAAAATATACCTTGTGGTATAATAAAAATAGTCTACCAGACTTTAAATGTAGGAGTAATTATGATTTTGACAAGAGCTGTAGGAAGGATTTATAAAATCTGTTTTGAGATTTCTCTATGGATCAATTTGGTTTTATTTTCTGTTGCTGGAGCAATTCTTTTTCAAGAATTATTGCGTGCACCAGGATTTTTAGGATTTTTATCAGGTCTGGTTATAGGAATAATAATCAATGTTTCAATTGGTGGTTTTATTATAAAACTATTGAATTTGGATGAATAAAGAAAATTATAATAAATTGACTATCAACAAACTATAGTTGTTAGTCAATTTATAGTTACGTTTTTTTAAGGATTATATTACAATAAAGGCTTATTTCAAATTAAAGTATCAGTTACAGAATATTTGGAATTTAAATTTCATAAAAAGCAAATATTACTTCGCCTAACAAACGGTAACTGCTCACCGCCTGTTCTACGGTTCCGTTATTTAGAACGTTAAGTGCCATTTATTACGGTGTGTCAAAATTATACTTTATTTACATTATAAATCATTTGGTTTTAATCCTGTATGTTTTGCTATCCTTGCAAGCATTTTAGGACCTATTTCATCGCCATCGTGAAATGCAAAAACATAATCGGGATAACCTAACCTTTCTAATAATTTATACGATCCGTCTTGTCTTTTTATAGACCACCCGATTCTTAGTAATGCGGTAAAAAGACTTTTTGCCTTAATTGATCGCCATTTGCCCATAATGATTTGCAAATTCTATACAATTAATAGCGGGAATTGAAACTTCATTTTCCATTCGTTCTGCTAATGCTCTCAAAGCTAAAGCTTTTGCTTTTTCTCCCGCCT
>Ga0209755_10000922_pt1 | contig 50055 bp, 43 predicted proteins | sample TergutCo191P1_FD_187301 | JGI IMG/M metagenome (GOLD analysis project Ga0209755, IMG submission 187301) | Cornitermes sp. P1 segment gut microbial communities from Petit-Saut dam, French Guiana - Co191P1 (SPAdes) (version 2) | ecosystem: Host-associated > Arthropoda: Insects > Digestive system...
TGGATTATTTAATGCCTGTTTATAACGGCTTCGAACTTATCCCCATGATACGCGAACTGCCGGGATACGAAGAAACGCCGATCATTATGCTGACATCAGAAGGAACAATCACCAACATTAAAGAAGCTATTTCCTTAGGTGCTTGCGATTTTATAGTAAAACCTTTTAAAGAAAACGAGTTAAACGAGAAAGTCGCGAAACATGTAAAAGTTGTTAATCCGCAATAATCAGCTAATTGCCGTCTCCAGCGCTACTTCCATCATGCGGGTAAAGGTGGTCTGCGCAGATAGTTTGCGCCTGAATCCGTATACGCCGACATGGCAAAAACCAAATAAAATATTATTTAAACTTGTTTTTTCCCATACTTTACAAACAGCTCTATACGGTTTTTAACGCCCAGTTTGGCATATATATTATTTGAATGAAATCTGATTCCCGATAAAGTTAAATCCAGCGTTTTCGCGATATTTTTTATCGGTGAATCAGTCAAAAGCATTTCAAAAACTTCTTTTTCGCGTACAGATAAGTTATAACCGACAATATCAGTTTCCTGCGCTGTGTTTTCCTCAACAGGATTATTTATTCGTTTTTTTAAAGTAATTTTTAAAATAATTAAAAAGATTGAAACGAAGATTGCAAGAGAAAATAAAATAATTATTAATAAAAGACTTCTAAACGCCTTTATTGATGTTTGCCACTTTTCTGCGGTATTATAAATGCCGCTTCCTGTCTGTGTACCTGTAAATGTAAGAGTTTCATTTTCCTTAACAGTGTTATCTCTGAATATAAATGAATAATCGCCGCTGATTATACAGACCGCGTGACCATAAGTTACAGGCAATGATCTTGGTATGTCGTTACCCAGTTTGGCAAAATTTCTTTTTCCAACAGGCGCGTTAGAGCCGTATATAGTACCGCCCGTTTTTCTAAAAGTTCCGCTGCTGTCCGCAAAAACGCCGCCGCCCGCGAAATGAGCGTAATTATCAGCTATAACTCCGTCTTCCATTGTAAAAATGCCGAAACCTGAAATTAAAACTCCGCCGCCTCTTGCGGCGTAACTTTTTACATCATTTATATTTCCCTTGATTGTTCCGCCTTTCATGATGAATTCCGCCTGCCGTAAAAAATCTTCTTCTGCAGTGCAGATCAAAACCGCGGCTCCGTTCCTGTAATTATGTATAGTCGGGATATTAGCGGAATTGTGATTATTTTGAAGCGTTACTTTGTCGTACATTATCAGCTTTGAATCCTTTCCATTTACCGCTATCAAAGGCGCTTGAGCCGGTATCGCGGGATTGTTCAGTCTCCCGCCGTCAATTATCAGCTCATGTTCCATATTTTGCTTCCCAAGCGTTAAACTTGCGTTTTCGCCTCTTATCCAAATTAAAGGATGATCGATATTATTTATGCCGCGTTGAATTGTTACAGTAGAAGTTCCAGGTACAAGTACAATATGTTTATTATCGCTTACTGCAAGCGGAGCGTCTAAAATAATATCTTCAAGTAAAGTAATTTCATTTAATGATCCGGCGGCTTCAAACGCTTCGTGAATTGTCGAAAAATAATTTACATTAACGCCGTCAGACAGAATTGCCGCCTGTCCGAATAAATGAAAAGGAAAAATAAAAAAAAGTAAGATACAATTTTTCATTTTTTGTTCCTTATTGCAGTTTAACAAACAATTCTGTACGGCTTTGAATTCCCAGTTTTCGATATAAATTTTTAGTATGAAAATTTACAGTGGAATTTGATAAATTTAATTTCTTCGCGATTTCATTAACAGACATTTCCGTAAGCAGTAATTCGCATATTTCTTTTTCACGCGGAGTAAACCCCGGTTTTTCGTAATCGATCTGTAAAGGCTTATATTCTCTCTGTATTTTTTGAAAACGTTTGTTCCGTGAATACCAAATAACAAAAACAGCGGAAAAAATCAATGCAAGAACAATCAGTATAATTATGAAAATCATAGTCATAAATACCCTGCCTGAAGTATTCCATTTTTCTCCCTTGCCGAAAGCGTCGCTTGTTTTGGAATTAATTTCTGTTCTTAATACTCCGCTTGTAAATTTAAGGTTATCGTTTTCTATTACCGTATCATTTCTAAACCAGTATTCGGGACCGGAGACCGTTACGGAAACAGCGTGTCCGTAAATTTGCGGAAATTTTCTTTGTTCAGGTCCGTTAAGAGCTATATTTCTTTTTTCTTCGGGAGCGTCAGAGCCGTAAATAATACCGCCTGTTTTTCTAAATGTTCCTCTGCCTCCCGAATGAACGCCCCCTCCGTTAAATTGGGTTATGTTACCCATAAAACGTCCGCCTTCCATTGTAAAAACGCCGAAGCCCGCAATCAGTAATCCGCCTCCGCAGGCCATATAATTATTTACTTTATTTATATTTCCCCTGATTGTTCCGCCCTTCATTATAAATTCAGCCTGCCGCTCGTTTAAATCTCCCGCGGTTCTTATATATACTCCTCCTCCAAGCTGATAATAGCTGTTATGCGCGCCGCTTCCCGCGTTGCAGTTATTTTGAAGCGTTACATTATCGTACATTATCAATTTGGAGTCAGGTCCGCATACGTTTACAAGAGGACATGCAGCTAAGATGGGCGGATCATTCAAATAACCGCCGTCAATAAAAAGTTCATCCTCCATGCCTGGCTTTCCCAAAGTAAGACTCGAACTGTCTCCGCTGACCCATATCACCGGAAAATCAATGAGATTGCCGCCTCTCCTTATTGTAACGGATGAATCCCCCGGTACAAGCCTGATATGTAAATTGTCATTGATTATCAATGGAGCGTCTAAAATTATATCTTTATATAAGGTAATTTCTGCAGGTGAGTCAAAAGTTGACGGGATTTCCGCCGCGGCTGTAAGAGCTTCATCAAGAGTCTCATAGTAGTATGAGTCCGTGCCTGCAGTTATGATTGCAGTTTGCGCGAAAAGTGAGTTGGATAAAATAAGTGAAAAAAGTAATAAAAATCCGTATATTTTTCTTGTCATTTCTATACTATAAAATATACTAAATTTTTGCTTTTTAGGGTAGCCGATTTTTCAATGGAAATAATTTTAAAAAACACAAACCTATACTCTTTAATAGGTAGAAAACAGCCTGAATTTAAGCCAACTATCCCTTTTTGTAGGTAGAAAATCTTTATATTACAGTTAGAGTAAACCCATGAAAACTATATTTATGCGCGAATGCATAACCGCGCATAATAATCAAACATGGAACGAAGTCTCATGAGCGTACCTGTTACAAAACGCACGACAGACCATTCAGGGCAGGAATCTTTTTCGTTCAGTTTTTTTTGCGATAAATGCGGCAAAGAATGGAAAAGCCCGGAAACCAAGTTTGAAGCAGGGGGATTTACCGCAATTGACCTTCCCGAAACCCGGCAGAGAATTTGGGCGGATGAACACAGGCTTGCCTTTGAACAAGCCAATCTGGAAGCGCATTTACAATTTAACCATTGTACAGTTTGCGGCAGGCGGCTCTGTGATATTTGCTTTGACTTGGAAGGACAGGGCGATAACAAGGTTTGCGGGGAATGTTCCGGTAAATGAGTAAATAAGCCTGTATGCTGCAGCGGAGTTTCCCGCGCATGGGTTCATATATTGCCGGCGAGCTGAAAACGTAAGAGAATTTATTTTTTAAAAACGGTTTTATCCTTCGTTCGCCCGAAAGATCATCACCTTGAAAAATAACACATATTTTTATACAATAATATCAATGACTTTAAAGACCATCAACAATAATGATTCAATCGGTAAAACTCCTGATTTGACTCCGCGTGAGCAGGAAATTTTAAACATGATACTTAGCGGTATTGTTCCCAAAGAAATCGCTTTTAATTTAAAAATCAGTTATGATACGGTTCTTTATCATCAGAGAAATTTGTACCGGAAACTGGAAGTGCAGAGCATTCAGGAACTTTTTGTTAAATATTTAAAGCAAAACGAATCTTTACCGGCAATGTCAAGGAAACTTAAATCAAATGTTACCGATGATTGTTATTTTGCCAGAATAGAAAAAACCAATGATGATTTTGGGTCTGAAATATTCTTTAAAGTTGAAGATGAAATAATCGCAGAGCCAAGTAAAAGGACCTATGCTTTTTTTGGGCATTTGGTAAGTAAACATAGATGTTATGCGACAATCTTTATGATTCCTCATCCTCCCATACTTGCCGCAATGAAAAAAATTAAAAGTTTTTCCTTTAGCGCGATGGGTGACGGAAGCAGCTTTGGCGTAATGTTACTGACAAACGATACCATGCAAGAAGGCGAATATAATAATTACCATTATTTATTTAAAACAGAAAAAGGCGTTATATCTGAATATAATGTAAATCTTGATGACCTTGTTCAATTTACAACATGGGGTAAGCAAGTGCCTTTTATAAAGGACAATATTATGGAGCTCGGGTTCTTTCCCCATTCTTTTGGTGATTTTGAATTAAAAGTATGGGATATAAAGTTTATTGAATAATAAAAACTGCCCATTTTTACAGTTTAAAGCCCCGAAACTATACTCTTTAACAGGTGAAAAACAGCCAAAATTTAAACTTACTATTACTTTTATGGAACAGTTGAATAATTAATAGAGAGAAGAGCACAGAGGATTTGGAAACATGATATTGTTTCCATTTCCCTCGTGCAAAAAACCTGCGGTTCTGTGTGTGATGGTTTTTTGGTAATAATTCTTTTAGGGAAAAAAGTTAAACAGCGGCAGCCAGTTCTTTGGCAACCATTTCGTGAATTACATCTTCCGGTGTTTGCTTGGTAGCAAGGGCTTTGGAAGTGATATATTCCGCGGAAAAGTTGTCAACATTCAACATTTTAAAACCTTTCTGCGCTGTAATTCCTTTGACTGCAGGATTAACTCTTGGGGTTGTTTTGGTCAGCAATTCATCCAGAGCGTCTGCTTCTTCCTCGGTCATCATTGGCATTGTTTCTCTCTCCTAATACTGGTTCTGCAGCATGCGGAATACTTTACGACATTCCATTGCGTGAAAAACATAGGCGGTATTTTCATCGACAAGGTTGTAAATTATTTCCATCAAATTTCCATTGGCATCGAAACCTGTGAGCAAGAACTTATTATCATAATCTTCGAGCAGACCATCAAACAATGGTCGTGCGAAAGCTGTACGAATATCAGCCTCAGTATAGTTGTGTTTAAATGCAGCATCATGAAAAATATAGTTCGTAAACACACTTTGGATTGTACCTCAAAAGAGGATTTTTATCAAGCAGAAATCGATTAATTTACATATTATTAAAATTGAGATTAAGTCAAAATATTGTTTCCATTTCCCTCGTGCCAATAACCTGCGGTTCTATGTTTAATGGGGGGGGGAAAGAAATTTGGGAAAACTATGCATGAACGGCAGTAAGTTCCTTTTTAAGCATAGACGCGATAATTTCTGAGGGAGTTTGCCTGGAGGCTATTGCTTTGGCGTTTAGAATTTTGGCGGTTTTTTCGTCAAGCCCAACTACTTGAAAACCTTTTCGTGAGAAAAAGCCTGTTCCGTTAGGACCAAGTGTCGGCACATTGTTTGTTAGGCGGTCATCAAGAGCTTCATATTCTTCATCTGTCATATCACGCATGATTACTCCTCATTCATTTGTTCTGCTACTTTCTGACGCAATGACATTGCGTGGAAAATTTTAATTGTTTTATCATCAATTTCATTGTAAAAAACCTCAATTGGATTTCCTTTTGTATCAAAGCCGATAATGGCAAATATACCATCTTCTCCCTTAAGAAGACCGTCGTATATTTTCGTCTCAATTGCCCATTCGATATCATCTTGAGTATAACCGTGTCTAAAAACCGAAGGAACGAGTATTATCTTGTCTGCCATTTTTCACCGCTACTTACTAGGATAATAATAAAATTCAGTATTGTCAAACAATAATTAGGTTATTTTTTCCTTGTCTCCCATTTTAATCGATTAATTTACATATTATTAAAATCGAGATTAAGTCAAAATATTGTTTCCATTTCCTTTGTGCCGAAAACCTGCGGTTCTATGTGTAATGGTTTTTTGGAAGAATTATTTCCCATTATCAATAATTTCCAAACAGTAAAAAACTACAAGATTTTGTAGGTTACATTAAGAATTTCATGAGATATACTTTTTCTATAATCGATTCAGGATTGGCGGTAAAGAGTTTATTTTGTCTTTTTTACGGCGGAAACAACAAACCTGTACTTTTTAATAGGTAATAAATTACCCAATTTTAAGCTTACTAACCTTTTATGCAGGTATTAAATCCTTAAGATTGCAGATAAAGTAAATCCATGAGCTTACCTTTTGTAAAACAAACCGCAGTATAGGCAACAGGCGCTCATGCAGAAAATTATTATTATTTTTGTAAGTAACCTGTATAGGTTTATATAACAAAGGGGGGTTTTTTTTATGAAAAACATGTTTAAGGTATTCGTTATTACATTAACTGTAATATTCGGATTTTCAATGATGGCGTGTCCGCCGGAGCCGGCAGGTAACAACGGCGGAGGTGATACAGACACGGTATTTACAATTTCGGGATCATTCACGGCGCAAAATGCCGACAGCGGCAATGCGACATTTTACGCGACATCAACCGTAGGAGCCAATGTATCGGCGAATATATCTGCGCGCGCATTAGCGCTGACAGAGGTTGCGCTTGAAGGTCTTTTGGAAGACGGCGGTATTACATTTAAACTGAAAGGCAGTTATAACAGCGAAACAAAGCTTTATATGCTTTCCGCAGCTTCAAGTTTTTTGCGCTACAGTATTTCAGGTGATGTAACCAAAACGGATTCAAAAGCAGTTGTGCAAGTAAATGACGGCGTAAATTGGATAAGTATCGAAATAAATGTAAGCGCATCAGTAGACGGTACTCCTCCTGATATTGACGGAAGCGGAGAAATTGCAGACGAATTAGATAACGGAATACCCGAAGATATGTGGGGCGTTTGGTGGGGTCTTGATTCTTTGGAAAAAAGCAAAGGCGATATAATTCAGCCCGGCAACTACTATTATATGTTAGACGCGTATACCATTAAGCAGTATGTCTACAGACATGGTTTATGGAACCTTGAAGCTTATACCTGCTTCTTTGAAGGCGCGACTGTAGAAAGCAATGTCGCGAAAGGCAGAGTTGAATTTACTTATACAGATCAGGCGGCAATTGATGCAAATAATACAGATGCGATTCAGAACTGGTGGATTAATCATCTTATAGCGTATGCTCAGGCAAAGTATCATTCTGTTCCCGGTGGGCACTCAACAGACTCAGAAACAATTGCGCAAGTTAAGGATGACGCGAATCAAGGTTGGAATAAATGGAGTGATCCTTCATGGACTGCTGTTTTAGACAAATACAAAGGTCCTGCACAGGCGGATGAAGGTCCCTTAGGCACAAATCAGGTATGGAACAGCCACTTTGGTCCCGATACAGTATTCTCATACACTGCATACAGAAACGACGCTTACAGAATTCAAAGCGGAAAGCTTCAGTTTGGCAGGTATTATGCCGCAAACGGCACTGACTATTTTAGTAAAAACCCGGCTGATATCACAAGTTATACCAATTTAAAATGGGGCGCGTCTCACAGCAGAGAAAGAAGCGACGCTGTTGGTGCGCCGCCTTCCAGCCAGATTGTAACAAGTACATCCGGCGTATTTGCAATTCCTAAAGAAGTAACAGCAATCAGGCACAACAGCTTTGAAAGTAAGACAAATGTACTTCAGGTAATTTCAGGCGCCCACTGGAGCGTATTGGATTATGCTTTGGGTTCGTATTACGGGAAAGGCGTAAAATTTACCGGTGCATCTATGGATGTTTGGGTAGAAAAAGACGCGTATGTTGTTTGGCAATTACAATTACATGACGGTAATTATCCTGCCATAGCAGGTAAATGGGAGACTTTAGAAGCCGGGCGATGGCATACTGTTTCATTGAATACCGACTATGATGGAAGCTCATTCGGAGTAGCAAGCCGTGAAGCGGTTCTTTATCTATCAACTATGCAAATTTTAAGAGATGGCTCCATTGATGGAACCAATTATACTGAAAATACCATTTATATTGCCAATGCGAGTATAACCGCGCAACAAGACAACACAGTAGTAGTAGATGTTTTAAATCCAATTATAAGTAATTTGGGAGACTTAGAATATGGCTACCAAAATAAAAAATGGGCAGTATGGGAGAATCTTACAGGCGATAAACTTAATCTTTTAAGGAGTTCAAGCACACTGGAAATTAATTTTTCAAATGCATTATCTAACCAAACTATTAATTTTGCTTGGCTGGAAATTGGTAATAATTATGCTTGGAAAGGCAATTCTTTGATCTATCAGGGCAATCCGTCAGATGGTGTTATCTTGAGCCAGGACAAAAAGAAAATAACTGTAGATTTGGGTGCAGTTGTTGTGGATAGAGTTTTATTAATGGCACAAGGAACGACAGTGCTCATTATTGAATGTCAGGATGTTTCTGAAAGTATTAACGAACTTGGCATTATAAGCGCAAATGTCAGCGGAACAACGTCAGAATTTGTTATTGATACAAGAGACCAATACCATTGGCTTTCCGGCGATTTACCTGTTTCAACTGATAATCCAGCCGGCTTACAGATTGTAGCTTTAACAATTGAAAATATTACAGCAGTGAAAGTTGTTAATCCGTCACTCAACAATGTAGTTGGCTATGATTTAGGCGAGTATAAAGGTCAGGAAATTACCATTACATTCTCCGCAAGAGTAAAACGTGTTGGCTCTGCCGGAACTTTAAATTGGCAGATAAACAACAGCAACTATCCTTCAGTTCCGGGAGCCGCAGTTAATAACGCTTCAGTAAACACATGGCACACTATGGGCGGCACATGGACAGGAATCCCAACTGCGGAATATCCATCGCTTTACTTAAGCACCTATGAAAACAACAGTGCATCAACAACCTACTATGTTACTGACTTTGATATTGAGATTGTGCCTGCAGAAGCAGGCGAATTTGGCGCACAGCCGGATGGTTCGTTTAAACTTAATCCCGCAGGATTCATGCTGTGGTATGGCGCTACAGTAACAGGCAATTCAATCGCGTTTACCGACGGCGGCGTGTATTACGCGTACCCAACTGCCGGCAGTTTTAATATTGATGAATATAACAGCTTGGAAATTGGGTATACAGTTACACAAAGTGGTACAAATACAAAAACTGATAAAACACAGGATCAAGCCACTGCTATTGTAATTAAAGCGTATACTTCTGCGTTTGTGGCTATAGCAGGAAGCGGTGATAATTATGGGACAAATGCAAAATATACTGATTTGTCACAGAGCGGTCAGGCTACGCTTACAATTAATGATGCATACAATAATGCTGATAAAACATTTGCAAATTATTTTGCAGCAGACGGTGTTCTTGGTTTTGCAATAGCGGCTAATACAAATGACACTGATGTAGGCTTTACCGTAACAATTCATTCAATTACATTTAAAAAGTAAAAGTTAAGCAATCTCTCTCTTTTAAAGCGCCGGGTATTCTGCGTTGCAGCGTATCCGGCGCTTTTTTTTACCTCTCCTTTTTATAGCACAATCGTCTCAAGAGCTACTTCCATCATACGGGTAAAAGTTTTTTGCCTCTCCTCTGAAGTTGTGCTTTCCTTTGTAATCATGCTGTCGGAAATTGTTAAAATGCATAACGCTTCGCGCTTATATTTCGCGGCAAGCGTGTAAAGTTCGGCGCTTTCCATTTCTACGGCAAGGCAGCCGAATTTCGCCCATTGTTTCCATTCGTCGGCGTCTTCCGTATAAAACATATCGGATGAAACAACACTCCCTGCTTTTGGCTGCCATCCTTTGGAGACTGCGATGTCCCAAGCCGCTTTTAATAATGTAAATGTCGCTGTCGGCGCGTAATGTCTGCCGTTAAAACGTAAATAGTTAGCGCCCGAATCCGTACACGCCGACATGGCAAAAACCAAATCGCGGATTTTAATGTCTTTATTAATGGAACCTGCGGTTCCGATACGAATCGCTCTTTTCACTCCGTATTCATTGAATAATTCATTAACATATATTGATATAGACGGGATTCCCATACCTGTTCCCTGAACAGAAACTTTTTTTCCTTTGTATGTTCCCGTAAAGCCGAGCATATTCCTGACATCCGTGTATTGAACAGGTTTTTCCAGAAAATTTTCCGCCACATATTTTGCCCGCAGAGGATCCCCCGGCAGTAAAACAACTTCGGCAATTTCGCCGTTTTTAGCAGCGATATGTATCGACATATTTCCTCCTTAAAATGGCAATAGCATATAGCAATTTATTTAGTAATGATATAATATTAGAAATAAATTAGTCTAGGAGGGGATTTTGAAAAAACTACCGTTTAGTTTATTGGGTGTCTTAGCTATTTTTGCGTTTGTTTTAATTTTCGGCGTATGCGCAAGCGCGAAAAGCGGGAATAACGAAGAAGCGAATGTCGATATTATGACTTTGCCGCCTTTAAAAGATCAGTTCAGCAAATATTTCATGATTGGTAATATTTTCCACAATGGTTCAAGCCAGAGACAAGGAGGTTTTCCGAGCGATGTTCCAGCAGGCTCTACTGTAGTCGCAAATCCTCGTCTTATCCATCATTATAATGTTTTAACTCATGAAAATGAGTTAAAGCCGGCTTCAATTTCGACCGGACGCAATTCAACGACAGGCGTAATTTCATATAATTGGGCTACGGCGGATCGTATGGTCAATGCGGCAATCGCTTCGGGCTTTAAAATTGTAGGACATACCTTGCTTTGGCACAGTCAAATCCCCGAATGGCAGAGACAAATGGGTGATCAGCCTAAGGAAGTCGCTTTGGAAGCCATGAAGCAGTTCATAACAGATGTCGCAGGGCGTTATGCCGGGAAAATTTACTCGTGGGACGTTCTAAACGAGGTTTTTCCCAATAACGGCGGAACATGGAAGGGCGGAATGAGAAGCGAGAACCCATGGTTCAGGGCCATTGGCTCGGATTTTGTCTATGAAGGCTTCCTTGCCGCCAGAAAAGCCGATCCAAACGCGATTTTATACTATAACGACTTCAATTTGAACGATATTACCAAAGCAACCGCCGTCCGCAATATGGTTCGAGATATAAACGAGCAATATTTGAAAGAACACGGCGGAACAAGGTTATTAATAGAAGGTATTGGTATGCAAAGTCATCATAATACCGATGTATCGGCAGGCAGTGTAAGAGCTACTATAAACCTTTTCAGACCTTTGGGCGTTAAATTAGCCGTTACCGAGCTGGATATCTTATCCTCAGGCTGGAGCGATTACGCAAGCGGCGGAAATCCGCCAAAAGCCGGTATTTTAAGACAAGCTACCCTTTATGGCGAGTTTTTTAGAGTATTTCTTGAAAACGCGGATATTATTGAAAGGGTGACTTTTTGGGGTTGTCATGACGAACAAAGCTGGCGGGCAAGGGCTTTACCACTGATTTTCGAGGGTTATCCCCGAACCACGGCAAAATCGGCATATTTTAAGATAATTCAAGCGCTTGAAAAATTTGAGCAAAATGGACAATAAAACGCATTTTTTTAACTGTCCCTATTGACCAAGATTTTCATTTTTGTTATCCTCATAGAACGGCGTAAAGTGCCTTACGTTTTATGCCCTTATAGCTCAGTTGGCAGAGCACATCCATGGTAAGGATGAGGTCATCAGTTCGATTCTGATTGAGGGCTGCGAAAAAGCCCCATTAGGGAATTTCCCATATTTTTAGAGAGGTTATAGTTATGGCGAGTAAAAAGACGGCAGTAGAGTTGATAGCCCTTCAATGCAGCGAATGTAAAAGGCGCAATTATACAACCAGCAAGAATAGGCGCAATATTCAAGAAAAACTTGAGTTCAAGAAATATTGCCCGCACGATAGAAAACATACGCTCCACAAGGAGACAAAAATAAAGTAACTAACTAGGCGTATAGCTCAGTTGGTAGAGCGGCGGTCTCCAAAACCGCAGGTCGTGGGTTCGAAGCCTACTGCGCCTGTAGGCAAATAAAGCACCTTTTCGTGTTTAAACAAAATGGTGCCAGAGCTAGTAGAGTAACGGATGGAAGCATAGAAAGGAATGTGAAATGAAAAGGATTGTTCAATTTTTTAAAGAATCTTACGCGGAACTCAGAAAAGTAGTATGGCCGGGCAAGGATGATGTTGTCAGCTCTGTTAAGGTTGTTATTATTTCTACTGTTATTGTCGCCGCGATTTTGGGATTTATAGATATGCTGCTGCTCCTGGGTATCAGGGCATTATTTTAGAACAAGTAAGGTAAACAATGGCTACTGGCTGGTACGTCCTGCATACATATTCAGGATACGAGAATAAAATAGAAAAAACCATCCGCATGATGACAGATAACGGCGAGCTGGATAAGAACATAGTCCGTGATGTGAAAGTTCCCAGCGAAGAAGTTGTCGAAGTAAAAGACGGAAAAAAACGCACTCAAACCAGAAAATTTCTTCCCGGATACATTCTTGTTGAAATGGATTTGCCGGATGCCGACATGGGCTGGAAAGCGCCCTGCACAAAAATTAAAAAAATTCAGGGAGTCACAGGTTTTGTAGGAACTCCCGCGGACAGAAAGCCTCAGCCGCTTTCGGGCGACGAAGCGCGCGCGATTTTACAAAAGTCAGGCGAAATTAAGGGAGAGAGGACAGTCCGCACAAGACAGTCATTTACCCCCGGCGAACAGGTTAAAATTGTTGACGGACCCTTTGAATCGTTTACCGGAACTATCGAAGAAGTTAATCAGGAAAAGAATAAATTAAAAGTAATGGTAGGAATTTTCGGAAGAAATACTCCTGTAGAGGTTGATCTCTTACAGGTTGAAAAAATTTAATAGTGGAAGCTGTCGCCTAATTTGTAGGATGGCGGCGTTAGCGCGGTTTGCCGCCGCGCACACCACGAAGGAGAAAAAATGGCAAAGAAAAAGATAACAGCTTATATAAAGCTGCAATGTCCCGCGGGAAAGGCGACGCCTGCTCCGCCTGTAGGACCTGCTTTAGGTCCTCACGGGGTAAGCGCTCCGCAGTTTGTTCAGCAGTTCAACGACAAAACAAAAGGCATGGAACCGGGGCTTACAATCCCTGTTATCATCACGGTTTACGCGGATAAATCATTTACATTTATCCTCAAAACGCCGCCCGCTTCGGTTTTGATCAAAAAAGCGATTGGACTTGATAAAGGATCAAAGGAATCTCACAAGGTTAAGGTCGGCAAGATTACCAGAAAACAACTCGAAGATATCGGAAAAATGAAAATGGCAGACCTTTCCGCCAACGATCTTGACGCTGCCGTAAAGATTATCGCCGGCACTGCCCGGTCTATGGGTGTTGAAACTCCAGCAACGCTTCCCGCGGAGGTGGACAAATGAAACGCGGAAAAAAATATAACGAAAGCGTCAAAAAATATAACCCGGCAAATGTCTACGAATTAACAGAAGCGTTGACGATTGTTAAATCCATGGCTTACGCAAAGTTCGATGAAACCGTAGACTTATCTGTAAAACTCAATCTTAAAAAGAGCCAGTCGGTGCGCGATACTGTAGTTCTTCCGAATCAATTCCGGGGCGAGAAAAAAGTTCTTGTTTTCTGCAAACCCGAAAAAGAAAAAGAAGCGCAGGAAGCGGGAGCCGCTTTTGTAGGCGCGGAAGATTTAATTGAAAAGGTAAAAGGCGGCTGGACGGATTTCGATATCGCGGTTGCGACTCCCGATATGATGAAAGACGTAGGTAAGCTCGGTATGGTGCTTGGACGCAAAGGTCTTATGCCCAATCCTAAAACAGGAACTGTTACCTTCGATCTGAAAGGCACCTTAGCCGAACTTAAAAAAGGACGCGTGGAATTCAGAGCCGACAAAACAGGCGTTATGCACATTGCGGTAGGAAAAGTTTCAATGGAACCTGCAAAGGTTGCGGAGAATATCACTGTGATTATGACCGAAGTCAGGCGCAAACGTCCTGTCGATGTTAAAGGCGAATTTATTCAGTCCGTTTCGGTCGCCAGCACCATGGGACCCGGCGTATGGGTTGCCATGAAAGACAGCGAGTAAGGAGTGACAAATGGCGATAATAGCTAAAAAAATACAGGAAAACAAAACTAAAGCTATCGGTGAGCTTAAAGTAACTTTAGAAAAAGCAAGTGACTTTATTTTCACTGAATACCGCGGTCTTACGGTTGAGCAGATAACAGGTCTAAGAAAACAGTTACGCGCTAAAGACGTTGAGTATAAAGTTGTTAAAAACAATTTCGCGAAGATTGCTTTTAATCAGATGAATACTCCTGATGTGTCTTCATATCTCGTAGGTCCTACAGCCGTTGCGATTACTCCGAGAGACGCAAACGAAGTTGCGAAGATTCTCTTCGATTTTCTGAAAGAAGCTCCTGCTTTGAAAGTAAAGGGCGCGTTGATCAGCGACACTGTTTATAATGCCGCTCAGACCGAAGCGTTCTCGAAACTTCCGGGAAGACTCGAACTTATTTCAATGCTTATGTCGGTAATGAACGCTCCTGCGCGTAATCTCGCGGCGGCGCTTAACGATATACCGTCAAGGCTTGTTCGCACTGTTAAAGCGGTGGCGGACAAAAAAGGCGCCTAGGCGTTTATATGTAGATAAATCATCAGGCTTCGTGCGTCGATGACGCGCGCTGCCGTCCTGTTGATTTTCGATAGAAGAATGCTTTTCGTATGATGAGCAAATTAAATTATTAGGAGAAGATAATATGGCAGCCACAAAAGAAGAAATTTTAGAAGCGATTGCATCAATGACAGTTCTGGAAGTTTCCGAACTCGTAAAAATGATGGAAGAAAAGTTCGGCGTTTCAGCCGCAGCGCCCGTAGCGGTAGCGGCAGCAGGCGCCGGCGGCGGCGGAGCAGCGGCTCCGGCAGCCGAAGAGAAGACAGAATTTAATGTTATTCTCAAAGCGTTTGATGAAGCCAAGAAAATTGCCGTTATTAAGGAAGTCCGCCAGGTTACAGGTCTCGGACTTAAAGAGGCAAAGGACCTTGTCGAAGGCGCGCCGAAACCTCTTAAGGAAGGCGTTTCAAAAGATGAAGCCGGCAAAATCAAAGAAGCTATTACCGCAGCAGGCGGTACTGTTGAAGTTCAGTAATTTCTGTTTTTTTCAATTTTTTTCCGCATTTGCCTGACCACTAATCCGGTGATTAATGGTCAGGCTTTGTGGTTTATTTTAAGTTGTGTTAAGTAGTGTGAAAATGTTAATGTTGTTAGTAACAAGACCAGAGAGGGGGAGCGATGACCAAGATAAAGCAAGCCGATAACAGGACATATATCGGACAGGATATTCAGGATGTAATGGATCTTCCTGATCTTATAAATATTCAGACTAATTCTTATGAAAGATTCCTGCAAAGAGAAAAAATCAGCAAAGGTGAAAAACCTGCTTTACAGGGACTGCAGGAAGTGTTTGAATCGACATTCCCCATTAAAAGCCCCAACGAAGACATGAGGCTTGAATTCGAATATTACACCTTCGACGAAGATAATATAAAAGTAACGGAGCTTGAATGCAAGCAGAAAGGACTTTCCTATTCTGTTCCGCTTAAAGCGCGTGTTAATCTGGCGTTTCAGCAGACAGGCGAAATACGCCAGAAAGATATTTACATGGGCGACATTCCCTTAATGACGGAAAGAGGCACTTTCATAATTAACGGCGCGGAACGCGTAGTAGTTTCGCAGATACACCGCTCGCCCGGCGTTATTTTCAGTCATGAAAAAGGCATTTACTCTTCGCGCATTATTCCTTACCGCGGAAGCTGGCTTGAATTCGAAATCGATCAAAAAAGAGAGCTTATCTACGCGAAGATAGACAGAAAAAAAAGAATACTGGGAACTATTTTCCTTCGCACTCTTGGATTAAACACAAGAGAAGAAATTATAAACGCGTTTTATAAAACCGAAACTTTAAAAATTAAAGATGATCGTGAAACCAAAGAAAAAATTTCCGGGCGCGTTCTTGCGCAGGAAGTAAAAATAAAAGATGAAAACGCCAAAGAAGAAAGAGTGCTCTACCGCGCCGGAGAGAAACTGCATCCGCACAATGTAGATGAACTTATTAAAAACGGAATTAAATCAATTTGTTATATCGACTTTGAAGCGGAAGGTTCGTTAAACTCAACCATGCTTCTTAATTGTTTTGAACGCGAAGACATTAAATTTGTAAAAGAAGCAGGCAGTGAACCGACAAAAGAAGAATCGCTGATGGCGGTTTACTCTGTGCTTATGCCCGGCGAATCAATTACGGTTGATCAGGCGGAAAAAGATCTCCTTGGGATGTTCTTCTCGGACAGACGCTACGATTTAGGCAAGGTCGGGCGTTATAAGCTAAATAAAAAATTTAATCTCGACCTTCCGACAAATAAATTTACTCTCGCGAATGATGATATTATCGCCACCATGAAACACCTTATTAAAGTTTATGTCGGCGATGAATATATTGACGATATCGATCACCTTGGAAACAGACGCATTCGTTCTGTCGGCGAATTGATGGCGAATCAGATGAAAACCGCGTTCAGCAGAATGGAAAGAATCGCCAAAGAAAGAATGAGTCTAAAAGAAACCGATACAATCAAACCACAGGAATTAATTTCCATAAAGCCGATAGTTGCCGCGATAAAGGAATTTTTCGGCTCCAGCCAGTTGTCACAGTTCATGGATCAGGTAAATCCGCTCGCGGAGCTTACCCACAAAAGGCGCCTTAACGCTCTCGGTCCCGGCGGTCTTTCGCGTGACAGGGCGGGATTTGAAGTCCGCGAAATTCACTATACCCATTACGGAAGAATGTGCCCAATCGAGACACCCGAAGGTCCGAATATCGGTCTTATCGTCTCGCTTGCGAATTATACGCGCGTAAATGAATACGGTTTCCTTGAGACGCCTTATCGTAAGGTTTCGAAAGGCGTTGCGACAAAAGAAATCGAATATCTTTCTGCAATGGACGAAGACCGCTACTTTATCGCGCAGGCTTCCGCGAAAGTTGAAACTAACGGCTCGTTCGCGGACGATCAAATTTCCTGCAGAAGGCAAGGCGACTATATTACCCGCTCACCTGAAGACATTCAATACATGGATGTTTCTCCGAAACAGATCATTTCCGTTTCTGCTTCGCTTATTCCTTTCCTTGAACACGACGACGCAAACCGCGCATTGATGGGCTCGAACATGCAGCGTCAGGCAGTTCCTCTTGTTTTCCCGGAAGCGCCGCGCGTAGGAACCGGAATGGAAGGAAAGTGCGCGTACGATTCAGGCGTTCTTGTTAAATCCAGAAGAGGCGGCACTGTTCTTCGCGTAACATCGCAGGAAATTGTAATTAAACCGGACAGAGCGGGAAATGTAAAAGCCGCGGCTCAGGTTTCGTTAGACGAAAACGGCAACGATGTTTACCAGTTAATAAAATTCCAGAGAACAAATCAGGACACCTGTTACAACCAGCGTCCTATTGTAAGACTCGGCGAAAAAATCACAACAGGGCAGGTAATCGCGGACGGTCCCGCGACTCAGAACGGAGAGCTCGCCCTCGGTCGCAACATCCTTGTAGGTTTCATGCCGTGGAATGGTTACAACTATGAAGATTCAATCCTTATCTCTCAAAGAGTGGTAAAGGATGATATGTTTACTTCTATTCATATTAAAGAATTTATTGTCGAAGTAAGGGAAACAAAACTCGGTCCTGAAAAAATTACCCGCGACATTCCCAACACTTCCGAAAAAAGTCTTGACAATCTAGACAGCGAAGGCATTATCCGCGTCGGCGCGAAAGTGCGTTCAGGCGATATCCTTGTCGGAAAAGTTACGCCGAAAAGCGAAACCGAAACAACGCCTGAATTTAAACTTTTAAATTCAATCTTCGGCGAAAAAGCGAAGGAAGTGCGCGACACATCGCTTAAAGTTCCGCACGGAATCGACGGTACAATCATCGACATCCAAAGACTCAAACGCACGGATCATGACAGTTTAAGTCCCGGCGTTGATGAAGTGGTAAAAGTTTTAATCGCCACCAAACGCAAACTGCGCGAGGGTGATAAAATGGCAGGACGCCACGGCAACAAGGGCGTAGTCGCGAGAATTCTGCCTGAAGAAGATATGCCGTTTATGGAAGACGGAACGCCTTTGGATATTTGTTTAACGCCGCTCGGCGTTCCTTCCCGTATGAACATAGGTCAGCTTCTTGAAACAGAACTTGGCTGGGCAGGTTCCACTCTGGATGAATGGTATTCATCGCCTGTTTTCCAGTCGCCTTCCACAGATCAGATAGAAGAAAAATTAAAAGAAGCTGGTTTACCCATTACAAGCAAGGCGATTTTGAAAGACGGCAAGACAGGCGTAGAGTTTGTTAATCCAATCTTCTGCGGAATAATTTACTTCCTTAAATTGCACCACCTTGTCGACGACAAGATGCATGCCCGCTCCACAGGACCTTACTCGCTTGTTACCCAGCAGCCGCTGGGCGGAAAGGCGCAGTTCGGGGGTCAGAGGTTAGGTGAAATGGAAGTATGGGCGCTTGAAGCATACGGCGCCGCGAATACATTGCAGGAACTTTTAACGATTAAGTCTGACGATATGACCGGACGTTCAAAAATTTACGAAGCAATCGTAAAAGGGGAACCTTCAACGACAGCCGGCATACCCGAGTCATTCAACGTACTTGTTCAGGAGTTAAGAGGTCTTGCTCTGGATTTATCAATCTTTGACGTTAAGGGAAAACAAATACCGCTCACAGAAAAGGATGAGGAGTTGATATCCAAGTCGGGAAGCAACTTCTAAAAAGGGGAGAAACATGAGAGATATTCAGGATTTTGATTCGATAATGATACGCCTTGCCTCGCCTGAGATGATCAGGTCGTGGTCTTACGGCGAAGTGAAAAAACCGGAAACGATTAATTACCGTACTCTGCGCCCCGAGAAGGAAGGTCTTTTCTGCGAGCGTATTTTCGGCACTACCAAAGAATGGGAATGTTACTGCGGAAAGTTTAAATCGATCCGTTACAAGGGAGTTATCTGCGACAGGTGCGGCGTTGAAGTAACGCATTTTAAAGTCCGCCGCGAAAGGATGGGACACATTGAGCTTGCGGCTCCCGTTTCGCATATCTGGTATTACCGCTCTGTTCCAAGCCGCATGGGTCTGTTACTCGATCTTCCTACAAGTCAGCTTCGCTCGGTTCTTTATTACGAAAAATATATCGTGATCGATTCAGGTGACACAAATTTAAAGAAAGGGCAGCTGCTCTCCGAAGAAGAATATTACGAGGCGCAGGAACGCTACGGCGGAGGTTTTACCGCCGGCATGGGAGCTGAAGCGATCAGCGTTCTTCTGGAAAATCTTGACCTTGACGAAAAAGCCGCCGAGTTACGCGCAAAAATGATTGAAAAAGGCGCAAAGAGCGATAAGCGTCTTCTTAAACGAATAGAAATCGTGGAAAATTTCCGCGGCTCAAACAATAAACCGCAATGGATGATACTCTCCGTAATACCCGTTATTCCGCCTGAACTGCGCCCCATGGTTCAGCTCGACGGCGGACGCTTCGCGACAAGCGATCTTAACGACCTCTACCGCAGGGTAATCAACCGCAATAATCGTCTTAAAAGACTTCAAGCTCTTAACGCGCCCGATATTATTATACGCAATGAAAAACGAATGCTGCAGGAAGCTGTAGACGCGTTATTCGATAATTCCAAAAAGAAGAAAGTCGTTAAAGGATCGTCTAACAGACCTCTTAAATCTATCAGCGATATGCTCAAAGGAAAGCAGGGACGTTTCCGCCAGAATCTTCTCGGTAAACGCGTTGACTATTCCGGCCGTTCAGTTATTACTGTCGGTCCTGATCTTAAAATGTGGCAGTGCGGCATCCCTACAAAAATGGCGCTTGAATTATTCAAGCCGTTTATAATGAAGAAACTTGTTGATAAAGACGTTGTATTCAATATTAAAAAAGCGAAAATGCTCGTCGAGATGGAAACGCCCGAAGTTTTCGCGATACTCGATGATGTTGTAAAAGAACATCCTGTGCTTCTTAACCGCGCGCCGACTCTGCACAGACTCGGTATTCAGGCTTTTGAACCTGTGCTTGTTGAGGGAAAATCGATAAAACTTCACCCTCTTGTCTGCCATGCTTTTAACGCCGACTTTGACGGCGACCAAATGGCGGTTCACGTTCCGCTTACGCAGGCAGCGCAGATGGAATGCTGGACTCTTATGCTTTCCGCGCGAAACCTTTTAAATCCCGCAAACGGAAAAACTATTGTATTCCCGTCTCAGGATATGGTTTTAGGAATTAACTTCCTTACAAGAGTTAAACCAAACGCAAAACGCCCCGGCTCTGAAAAGTCAGAGACGAAGGACAAGGTTCCGTATTATTCATCTCCTGAAGAAGTGTTAATGGCTGTCGAAAGAAAAGCTCTTGACTGGGAAGCGGCAATCAAGTTGAAACCGCCGAAACTCCCGATTTGGGATAAGGCAGGCAGCGAAGTAAATACCAATGCCGACGGAACTATCGTTACTACAGCGGGAAGGCTCATATTTAACGAAGAACTTCCTTGCGAGCTTCCTTTTATCAACTACGAATTAAAAGACAAGGAACTTCGCGCTCTTGTTGAATATGTGTTCAAGGAAAAAGGCTCATGGATGACTGTGCAGATGCTGGACGCCATTAAATCAACAGGTTATCGTTATGCGACAGTTTTCGGAGCGACGATAGGTATTGATGATATCGTTATTCCGAAAGAAAAAGCGGAAATGATCGATAAGGCGAATAAAGACGTAGAGCTGATTCAGAAACAGTGGCGTCAAGGTCATATAACTCCTGAAGAGCGTTACAATCAGGTTGTTCAGGTTTGGACGAAAACAAACGAAGACCTTACCAATATTACAATGAAAACCCTTGAATCGGACAGAGACGGGTTTAACTCAATCTACATGATGGCAAACTCAGGCGCGCGCGGAAGCCGCAACCAGATTCGCCAGCTCGCAGGTATGCGCGGTCTTATGGCTAAACCTTCAGGCGACATTATTGAACTTCCGATTCGTTCAAACTTCAAAGAAGGTTTGTCTGTAATCGAATTCTTTATTTCAACTAACGGCGCGCGCAAGGGTCTTGCCGATACCGCTCTTAAAACGGCGGAAGCGGGTTATTTAACACGCCGCCTCGTTGACATCGCTCAGGACATGGTTGTAAATGAAGACGACTGCGGCACCATTAACGGTATTACATATTCGGCGATCAAACAAGGTGAAGAAGTTGTAGAACCCTTAAAAGATCGCATTGTAGGACGTTTCACCCTTGAACGCGTAAAACACCCGATCACAGGCGAGCTTATTGTTGATGTAAACGAAGAAATCACGGAAGACATAGCCGCGGCAATCGACGCGGCAGGCGTGGAAACCGTTCGTATCAGAACGGTTCTTACCTGCGAAGCGAAATACGGCGTTTGCCGCAAATGCTACGGACGCAATCTTGCAACTAACAGAGCGGTTGATATCGGAGAAGCTGTCGGCACAATCGCCGCGCAGTCAATCGGTCAGCCGGGCACTCAGCTTACAATGCGTACGTTCCATATCGGCGGCGTCGCGACAAAAGTTTCGGAAGAAAGCCGCATCACTTTAAAATATCCTGTTTACATAAGAGACGTGGTCGGCACTCATATCGAGCGTGAGAACGGACACCTTCTTTTTACAAGAAGAGGTCATGCAATCGTAAACAAAGTAATGAAAGAATATAAGCTCGATCGCGGCGATAAATTAATGGTTTCGGACGGAAAACGAATCAACCGCGGCGATATTATCATTAAACGCGGAAACGAAGACATTACATCGCCTGAGATCGCCTATGCTCTTGTGTTAAAAAAGAAAGAAGGGGAAACGCTGTATCTTATCGGACAGGATCAAAAAATTGAAATCAGAAATGGTTCCGATTTTGAAGCGCAGAAAGGATTTGTCGTTGATACGGATAAAACAATCGCGACTTTCGATCCCTTCTCCGACCCGATTATCGCCGAAGCGAGCGGAACGGTTAAATACGAAGATATTATCCTCGGTTCCACTCTCAAAGAGGAAATTGACGAAGACACAGGTAATACGGAAAAGCGCATAACGGAATTCCAGCATGACACAAAACAGCCGCGTATCTTTATCGTAGATGATAAAGAAAATGAAGTCGCGTCTTACTTCCTGCCTTCCGGCGCATACATTCAGGTTGACGAAGGCGAACGGATTAAAGCAGGACGGACAATAGCAAAGACCTTGAAAGAATCCGCAAAAGCTATGGATATTACATCCGGTCTTCCGCGCGTCAGCGAACTTTTCGAAGCGCGCAAGCCCAAGAGCCCCGCGGTTCTCGCGAAAGTATCGGGAACTGTTTTCTTCCGAGGTATCGCAAAAGGAAAAAGAAAAGTTTCCATCGTGGATAAGTTCGGAAGAGAAGAAGAACATTTAATACCCATGAGCAAAAGGCTTTTGGTGCGCGACGGCGATACTGTTGAATCAGGCGAATTGCTTTGTCAGGGCGCGATTAATCCGCATGATGTTCTTTACATTCAGGGCGAAGGAAAACTGCAGCGTTATCTGATGGACGAAATCCAAAACGTTTACCGCCTGCAGGGCGTTACGATCAATGATAAACATATCGGCGTAATCATCCGCCAGATGATGCGCAAAGTTGAAATCCGAAAAGTCGGCGATACCAAGTTCATTTACGGTTCATCCGTAGACAAGTACCGCTTTCATGAAGAAAATACCCGCGTTATGGCGGAAGGCGGACAGCCCGCTATCGCGTCACCCATGTTCCAGGGAATTACAAAAGCGTCTCTCAACATCGATTCGTTCCTTTCAGCGGCGAGCTTTCAGGAAACAACGCGCGTTCTTACAAATGCCGCAATCGCAGGTTCAACAGACTATCTTCGCGGCTTAAAGGAAAACATTATTATAGGTCATCCGATTCCGGCGGGAACAGGTATGAAGCGCTACCGCAACATCAAGCTTTTCGATGATGAAAGTCAGGATTTGGATGAAGATATGCAGCAGATTCTTGAAAGACGCAAGCAGGAAGCCGAAGCGGAGGCAATCGCCGAGGCTGAGAGCAATAATGCGCAGGAAGAATTCAACACTGATGATTCCGATGATTGATTAAACGAATTTCATTTTTGATATCGTTTTTATAGAGGATTTATGCAGTATCGTATTGATAAAAAGTCAGGTAATCAGCTGTCTGTTTTAGGCTTCGGCTGTATGCGTTTTCCCGGCGCGCTGGGAATAACGGATCAGCAGAAAACCGAGGATTTAATAATACGCGCGGTAGAGAAAGGAGTGAATTATTTCGATACTGCGTGGATATATCCCGGGAGCGAAGAAGTTCTTGGCAATGTTTTATATAAAAACAATTTACGTTACAAGGTATATATAGCGACAAAACTCCCTCTTGTTTTATTCAAAAATTCAAACAGCGAAGCGGATTTTGACAAGTATTTGAATCAGTCTCTGGAAAGACTTAAAACCGATTATATTGATTATTATCTTTTACACATGATAACCGACATGGAGCAGTGGAATCAATTTAAGAAATTTGGAATTGAGAGCTGGCTTGCAAAAAAGAAAAAAGCAGGCGTTATTAAACATGTCGGTTTTTCTTTTCACGGCTCGGGAAGCGAATTTTTGAAGGTGCTTGATGATTATGACTGGGACATAACTCTTATTCAATACAATTATTTTGATGAAAATTTTCAGGCAGGCGTGAGAGGTCTTCGCGCCGCCGCGGCTAAAATGCCTGTCATTATAATGGAGCCGCTTCTCGGCGGCAAACTTGCGACAGGTCTGCCTAAGGAAGCCGTTAAGATTTTTAAGAACGCGGACTCTGCCTTAACGCCTGCGGGCTGGGCGCTTAACTGGCTGTGGAATCAAGGTGAAGTGGCGACTCTTCTTTCCGGCATGAACAGCAAAGAGCAATTGGAAGAAAATATCGCGCTTGCGGAAAAATCATTCGCAGGAATGTTGGATGAATCGAAGTTGTCTGTTTATAAATCGGTGCTTGAATATGTGAACCGTTCCTGCAAGATTCGCTGCACAGGATGTAATTATTGTATGCCGTGCCCTGTAGGCGTAAATATCCCAAGTTGTTTTTCTTCATATAACTCGTCATTTTCCATGGGTTATGTTGAAGGCGTGAAGCAGTTTATTACAAGCACAGGTTTTACATCAGAAAAAGGCTCGGGACCGGCTCAATGTATAAAATGCGGCAAATGCGAAACGCACTGTCCGCAAAAAATTACCATAATGGAAGAATTGGATAAAGTTGAAAAACGCCTTGAACCTTTATTTATAAAATTCATCGGCGTTTGCGCAAGAGCTTTCCTTGGAAAAAAACGCAAAAAGAAATGATACGCTCTTTCCTTTTTTGCGCAGTCATTTTATTAACTTCTTTAACTTCCTGTACGCGCCATGTTTCCAATGATAATCTTCTAATCGCTGTCAGTATTCCGCCTCAAGCATGGTTTGTGTCACAGATTGCGGGTAACAAAGCCGATGCGCTTATATTGGTTCCGGCAGGGCAGAATCCGCACAATTATGAGCCGACTCCGCGTCAGATACAAGCGCTTTCAAAAGCAAGCGCGTGGATATTGAGCGGCACTGAGTTTGAAATAAGTTTGCGTCCAAAAATAGAAGCTCTTTTTCCGAAGCTGATGATTGTTGATGGAACAAGCGGAGTTGAATTCAGGTATCTGACCGAACACGAACATCATGATTGCGATGATCATGATCACGCGCACACGAAAATACTCACGCAGACCAACGCAAATACAAATACAAACACGCACGCTTCACATTCATTACTGGAAATTGACAGGCATACTTGGCTTGGTCCCGTTCCTGCGATAATGCTTGCGAAAAATATATTAAATACTTTATGTTTACTCGATAAAACTAACGAAGAATATTATACAGTCAGATTTACGGATTTAAACACAGATATAAATAAGGTGTTTGACGAATTAAAAAATGATCTTGCGTACCTTGAAGGTAAAAGCGTTTTTGTTTATCATCCCAGCTTCGGTTATTTTCTTGATGTGTTTGGAATTATTCAAGAAGCGGTTGAAACAGGCGGCAAAGAGCCGACCGCGCGTCAATTACATGATTTAATGGAAAAGATAAATCAAGAAAAACCTGCCGCTATATTTGTTCAAGCGCAATTCCCCGTCAACGCGGCAAAGACAATAGCCGCCTCTGCCGGCGCGAAGGTGATAGAACTCGATCCGCTCGCTTTTGATTGGCTGGAAAATATTAAACACATGGGACAAATGCTTCAAAATATAATACAATAATTGTTATGGATAGAGATATTGCCGTAAATTTTGATTCTGTCTCATTTTCTTACAGCGATGTTTCCGTGCTGGAAAACGCTTCGTTCCATATACACAGCGGAGAGTTTGTCGCAATGGTGGGACCAAATGGCTCGGGAAAAACAACGGTAATAAAACTGCTTTTCGGACTTGAAACGCCGTCTTGCGGCAAAATCAAAATTAATGGATCGACAGCATACATATCTCAGCATATGCCGGCAGACAGTTTATTTCCCATTACGGTTCATGGCGTCGTAAGAATGGGATTATTGGATTCCATGAAAAAATATTCACATGAGAGTAAAGCCGCCTGCGATATCACGCAGGCGCTTGAAAAAACAGGCATTGCGGATATCGCGCATAGACAGTACCGTTCGCTTTCAGGCGGACAAAAACGCAGAGCGCTTGTCGCGCGCGCGTTAGCCGCAAAACCTCAGCTTTTGGTATTGGATGAACCGACAGCCAATATGGATGCCGAAAGCGAATCGAAATTATATGAGACCTTAGGCGCATATAAAGGATCGACTACAATCCTTATTGTTACCCATGACACGGAATTTGTCACTTCGTTTACAGACAGAGTTTTGTGCTTGGGAGACAGTAAAAAAATTGTTCAGCATGGAATGGAAACAGTTGATTCTTCATCGCCTCATACCCATCATTACTACGCCCATGAATCACGCGTTCTTCATGAAACTCATATATCGGGAGATAAATGCTGTTTATGAGTTTTTTTGACGCCTTAATAAACATCAATTTTCCGTTTTTGCGTAACGCCATGCTTGCGGGTTTGCTGTCTTCTATACTTTTCGGAGTATTAGGTTCAATCGTAACAGTCAGGCGTATTGGAAGTCTTGCGGGAGCAATCTCTCATGCTGTTCTTGGCGGCATAGGAATGGCGTTATATTTGTCGTCGACAGTCATACCCGGTTTTCCTCCAATCGCAGGCGCTTTAATTTTCGCGGTGTTAAGCGCCATTGTTATCGGTCTTGTATCGTTAAAAGCCAAACAGCGCGAAGATACGGTTATTAACGCGATTTGGGTAATCGGTATGAGCCTTGGACTTTTATTTATGGCAAAAACTCCGGGATACGCCGACCCTTCAACGTGGCTTTTTGGAAATATCCTTCTTATCTCTAAAATGGATTTGATTTTACTTTCTGTTCTGGATGTAATCGTAATGTTACTTGCATGGCGTTTTTATGCTCAAATTGAGGCTTCATCTTTTGACGCAGAGTTTGCACGCACAAGAGGCGTGCCTGTCGATAAAATATTCCTTCTGCTTTTGGGAATAACCGCAGTCGCCATTGTGCTCCTTCAAACCTTCGTCGGCATAGTGATGGTAATCGCCATGCTCACTCTTCCCTCGGGCTGCGCGGCTTCTTTTTCGCGGAGCCTTGGCAGTATGATGCTTTCGAGCTGCCTGTTTGCCGCTATTTTTTCAGTCAGCGGTCTTGTGTCGGGCTGGTTTTTCGACCTTCCTGTCGGCGCAATGACAGTTATTATCGCAGGAATTATATTTTTAGGCTTTTCAATATTTAAAGCGGCGCGAAGATTAAATTGATTTTTACAGTATTTTTAATCCCATTTCATTTATAAACTTTTCGCTGTCTATTATTTTATTTTCTTCCAATACTATATCTTTATAACTTGCATATAATTTTTTTAATAATTTGATCTTCGCCGCGGAATCCTCATAATACGGAGAATGAGGATATTCATTAATTATCTTGTTAAAATAAAATTCCGATATATTAAACGATAAATAAATATTATTTAATATTGATTTTAATTCGTCATAAGGTTTTGTTATATATGTTGAATCCGCATTCCTTTTATAAAATTGATTCGGATGTATATTTTTGTAATATTTAATTCCCAATTTGTAATATACATAATCGGGTTCTTGTTTTTTACCTTGTACTTGCTCTTTACTATCAGAATTTTCTAAATTAACATTTTCTTTTATCTCATTTAATTTATTAACCAGTATTTTAGTTATTTCTTCATACATTTTTTCCGGATAACTGTCATTGCATAAATCAGGATGGTATTTTTTAATGAGTTTTTTTAGCTGCTTTATATATTCATTTTTGTTCATTTATTATTCTATTTTTATTATACCAAGCGCTATTAATAAAAAACAACGCTATATATGGTGTCTTTAATATTTTTAGCTACGCTATTAGTAGCGTACGATGCCGGCATCGTAGGCGCCTGACACCTTTCCCCTTTTTACTCTTTTATCCATTTCTTGAGCAAGCTTTTCAACATCTGCGCACCATATATAATAAGACAAAAAATTCTGTCTTTGGAGGTTTTTATGAAAAGCTTATTGATTTCTATGCTTGCCTTAATCGCGCTTATTTGCGGCTGCGCGGCTCTTTCTGGCAGAAGCGCGGCGGAGATCTTTGAAGGCACAGGGCATGGTTACCGCGGCGCTATCACAGTGCAGGTTTATATGAACGAAGGTGCAATTTCAGAAATCGTTGTCATTGATTCCAGCGAGGACAGGAATGTTGGAGAGGCAGCGATGGAAGAGTTGATCGACCTTGTAATTCTGTACAATTCAACGGATATTGACGCAATATCAGGCGCGACAGAAACGAGCAGGGGCTTCCTTGAAGCGGTGCGCAATGCTATACTCAGAGAATGAGTAATTGTCTGTTTTGCAAAATTATCGCAGGGGAAATCCCAAGCAAGAAACTTTACGAAGATGAAGAAATCCTCGCTTTTTACGACATTAATCCTATGGCGCCTGTACATTTTCTTGTTATTCCCAAGAAGCATATTAGTAACTTAATGGAACTTGAAGCCTCCGATGCCGCGCTTCTTGGGCGTATGTTTTACAAAGCGCAGGAACTTGCCAAAGAGCAGGGCTGCGGTGAAAAAGGCGGTCGTTTTGTAATAAATACAAAGACAGACGGCGGGCAGACTGTTGATCATCTGCACATTCATTTTCTGGGCGGACGCGCGTTGGGTTGGCCTCCCGGCTGACTCCTATTCAAGTTTCTAACGCAAAATATAAAAAACATGGCGCGTAAAATTTTTACAAGAAGGTAATAAATGGCTATAGAAAAACATATTAACTTTTTTGAACTTCAAAAAGCGTGCGATAAGCCGGGATGCCCGCTCTGTACAATCGTAAAGGAAAGAGCGTACCGATACATCGATAATACTTTGTTTGAGCATATTACCAACAGAGGTTTTCGCGCGCTCTACCGCGCGGCGGGAGGTTTTTGCTCATTTCACGCAAGAAACCTAGTCTCATTCCGCGACGGACTTGCGGTCGCAATTCTTGCGCGTGATATTCTTGAAGACCGTATTCGTTCTTTTGAAAGAAAACTGCCGTGGAAGCCGAAAGGCAAGTGCCCGGTTTGCGTCGAGCGCGAAAAGATAGAGCAGGAGTACCTTGATTTTTTAAGCGCCTCAACCGGCAATTCGCCTGAGGAGCAGGAACTTAGAATGTTTTTTACTTCTTCCGACGGTTTATGCGCTCCTCATTACGCAGGTCTAATGTTTCCGCCCAAAGGATTTAAAAGAGCTGTGCCCGCATGGATTAAAAACTTTCAAGAACATAAATTTAACGAGCTTATGAAAAGAACGGAAATTTTTATCGAACTTTCCGCCTTCGGCAGGCAGAAAGAATTTGCCGCATTAAGCGAAAAAGATCAGCTTGTATGGAAAGACGCGGCTTCATGTTTGAGTGAAAATATTTAGTTATCTGTTCAATCTTTCTATTACAGGAATCAGCGCGCGCATCCTTACAACCTTGCCGCCGCCGTTAATGCGGTTGCGGTATCTTTCACCGTCGTCTTCAAAAACATAATCTTCTCCCGGGAAGGGAGCTTTGCGTTTCTGCGTCCAGTGTAAAGAAGGGTCTTTAAGCGAAGCGGCTGTGTTTGATGAATCAAAATAAATGTAAGAATCATGAACGCCGCGTTCAAAAGGAAGCGAAACATTATTGCATTGCAGATAACGCAGCACGCCTTTTGCATAATCTATGGATTGAATTACGGCGGAATGAACTATTACGCCGTCTACATCGCGAAACAGCATAATATCCGCAGGACGAAGATTTCTGATTTCATCGTTCACTTGAATTATCTGGGGATTTCTGGAACTGAAAAAAGCGGTGCCTACATACTGCGCAGGATCGCCGCCGCGCGGAACTCCGAGGATGGGGCTTAGAGCTCTGCCAAGATCAAGCCCTCCCTGCCTTGCGACATAAGAGAGCACATGCCAGACAAAACCCGAGCAATCCAAACCTATGCTGCCTACGCAGTAAATATAATTATAAACATCGCTGTCTTGAACGCCTCTTCCCGATGTCAGAACATAGGGGCGGTGAGGAAGACCGGCGTAAGAACCTGCGCGCAGTCTTGCGATGATAAAAAGATCGGAAGACATGGTCCATGTTTTTTCTAGCATATCAAAAATTACCGCTTTCTCACGGTTTGAAGAAAGCGCTTTTATATAATCGTTAAAATCATGCGCGCTTAGAAGGTCTTCGATTATAGGCCATAATAATTCAGGGTTTCCTTTGCCATCGCCGGGAATTAGGATTTTAGACCGGGTCATTAAATCGCGATCGCCGTTCATCGCGAAAGGAAGGCGGATATTCATTACCTTGCCGTCGATAAATTTTGTTCTGATGCATTGCCTGTACGCTTCCTCTATTATTCGTTCAATTCCCTTGCCCCAAAGATGTGAAGGATCGGAAAAAGTAATTAGATGGTTTGTCTGCGCTGTTAAGAGCTGAGCGTTTATAAACAGAAAAATAATAATTAAATTAATTTTCAATAGTATTCTTCTCTATATCTTTAAAATATTTTACGGTTCCTGTTTTTAATTCGTCTGTCGCGTCGTCGTCGCAGACTATGATGGCTCTTTGGTGCATTTGAAGGCAGGAGAGAGTCCACATATGATTTACGCCTTCTTCCACAACAGCGCGAAGAGCGCGGGCTTTGTTTCTGCCGTTTACGATGATTAATACTTCACGCGCGTCCATTACAGTTCCAACGCCTACAGTCAAGGCTGTGCCCGGCACTTTATCCGGGTCGCCCGAGAAAAAACGAGCGTTGGCGTGTTTTGTTTCCTTAGTTAAAGTTTTTATTCTTGTGCGCGATGATAAAGATGAGCCGGGCTCATTAAAAGCAATATGTCCGTCGCTGCCCATGCCGCCGAGGAAAAGTTCAATCCCGCCTTCTTTGGCGATTGCCTCTTCGTACAGCTCGCATTCTTTTTCCGTGTTAATCGCCATGCCGTCCAATATGTGTATATGCCTGCGATCTATATCAATATGATTAAAAAGATGTTCCATCATAAAGTAGTGATAACTTTGCGGATGATCGGCGGTTAACCCTATATATTCATCCATATTAAATGTGCGCACATTTTTAAAAGAGAGCGTTCCTTCTTTGTGCATTTTTATAAATTCGTTATATATGCCTATAGGGCTTGATCCTGTCGGAAGCCCAAGCACAAAGGGTTTATTTTTATCATATTGATTTATTCTATTCGCTATATGCTCTGCAGCCCATCGGCATGCTCTTTCATAATTTTTATGGATTACTAATCGCACTTCAGTCCTCCGTTACGGAGATATACCTGTGATTATTAAAATTTTGAAATTCCATTTTGTAAAGAAAACTGTTAACGCTTAAGAACCGATACAACCCTTTCAAGAACTTTCTTTCTGTCCAGCGGTTTTACGATGTAACTTTTGGCTCCCATTAAAAGGCATTTTTTTACAACATCTTCTTTACCTAAAGCGCTGACCATTATTATATTGGCACCCTTATCAAATTCCAGAATTTTTTCCAATGCGGAAACGCCATCCATAACCGGCATGGTAATATCCAGCGTAACCAGATCGATGTTCGGATGCAACGCCTTATATTTTTCAACCCCTTGGGCTCCATCGGCTGCAGTATCCGCAACATCAAAACCTTCGGATGTAAATATCTGACCTAGCTGTTTTGCAATAAACATCGAGTCGTCTACGACCAGAACACGATATGGCACTCCCTCCGGTTTTATCCCTTCAGCGGCTTTTTCATTGATATTAGGCATATCACTCTTTGCTACCATTCTGTTCGCTCCTCTTTATAAAAATATATGCTATAATTGTAAAATAGTCAAGTATGCATAATCACTTTTTTGAAAACAAGCCCTTTTACCTGGCCCCCATGGCGGAATTAAGCCATAGGGCTCTCAGGGAATTGATAGAGGAATTCGGCGCTTGTGACGCTTATTTTACCGAAATGATCAGCGCTCCTGCGCTTCTAGCGGGTGGACCTTACGAAAAATGGTATATTGACACCCTCCCAAAACCCGAAAAATGCGTTTTTCAACTCCTTGGAGCCGATTGCGAAGCTTTAGCCAAAGCCGCTGCTTACTTGGACAGCTTTGAATGCGCAGGAATCGATATTAATATGGGTTGCAGCGCTCCATTAATCAGAAAAACAGGCGCAGGCGCCGCATGGATGGCTTCGATAGACCGCTCAGGAGAGCTCATTTCCCGAATCAGACCGCTGGTAAAGCGCCGTCTGAGCGTCAAACTGCGTATAGGCTTTAAAGATGATTTTGAATATCTTGCCTGTTTTTGCCGACGCCTTGAAAATGAGGGGGTGGAACTGATTACCATGCACCCCCGGTTGATCACCGAAAAGTTTAAAAGGTTCGCAAGATGGGATTATGTCGGCAGGTTGAAAAATGAGTTAAAAATCCCGGTAGCCGGAAACGGAGATATTTCAAGCGCGCAGGAACTTGTCCGCCGGGCGCAAGGAAACTGCGACGCTGTGATGGTCGGCAGGGCGGCGGTGCAAATGCCATGGATTTTCGCGCATGCTCGGGAGATTGAGAAAGAAGAAAATTCCAAAGCTTATTCACCAAGTCTTCAAGCGGAGGCAGGGCACACCCTGCCTCCGCTTGAGGAGATAGGTACAAGATTTATAGAATTGTTATCTATATACCAGCCGCCGGATTTTCATGTTTCCAGAGCAAAGCGGTTTTTCAGTTTTTTCTGCAATAACCTGAAGTGGGCTAATCATCTGAAAAATCAGATAAACCGGGAAGATTCGCTTGCCGGGATTGAGCGGGTTTGGAGAGATTTCTTTAAAACGGCAGATACTTCTCCAGATCCTGTATTGCTTAATATGGTAAAAAACTGAAGTTTTTATTTGACAAATAAATGGTTTCGATATTAAAATTTACCCACAACCTCGCATAATATAGTAAGCATTAAATAAATTTTGCAAGGAGTAATCTATGAAAATTGGTTATGGATTAAAGACGCTTACCGCGCTTCTAACCATCTTTACAATGCTGATGGTCACAGGATGTCCGCCCGAACCTAGAGAATCAGTTTATTTGGATCGCATTGAGGTGACTCACGGACCTATAAAAACGATTTATTTTGTAGGTGAGCCTGCGGTTTTAGATACAGAAGGCTTGGTTATAACCGCTTTTTATTCCAACGGCTCGTCTAATGAGGTAACAGGTTATACATTAACTAGTTTTAGTAATACGTTCACAGACGGTCCTCAAAGCATTACCGTAACTTATCAAGATAAAGCCACATATTTTAATATTTGGGTAATGCAGCAACTGGCACCAACCCAAATAGTTCTGTCAGGTACAATGCATTTGAAGGTAGACGGTGTGTTCCCTTCCGAATGGAATAATCATGCACCTGAGTTATTACTGCTCCCGGATGGGAAGGATTACTGGGATCATCATGATATAATTGATTGGACTTTTATTGAAACAGCAAATTTCCAATGGGTTTTAAATATTTTTGATTTGGATTTAACAGAACAGAATGATTTCAGGTTCTGGGTAGGAATAGAAAATGTGGGTACTTTTAAATTACCTTATTCTGTAACTTTGATCGAGGCGGATAAAGGAAATATAAAACAGAATATAGAAATTGACATTGATATACTTACCGATGTAACTATAGAAGGCACTGTTGGAACTAATAATCCTATCATTAAAACTTTCCAGCTGCAGGCATTTAATGAGAATTATTATGCAAGCTGGGATATAAATTTGAATGATGGCAATACATGGGATCTTTATTTTGAAGCAATATTTAAAGGGACAGAGTTAACATTTAAATTAGAAGGTTTGGATGAAGAAAAAACCGTTGTTATTAACAGTAACAATATTTCGAATGTTACTCTTAATTTTGACGCGTCTTCTGTAACCGGCGGGGATGCAGAGATAAGCGTTAGAACCGCGTTTAATACAAATGGTAGTCTGTATTTAGCCAATTGGCTCACCGATTATAACGATCAATTATGTGTAGAATTTTATAATTATGCTTCCTACAGTCATAATCCTGTATATGAATATTTTATATACGTAAATGGAGTAAAAATAGATTTCACTGAGGAACATGGAAATTTTTATTTTTCTACAAGCGGTCTTGCCAAGGGATGGAATTACGGAACATTCATCGTAGTTATTGACGGCGCCGCCTTCGCTAAAGATTTTTGGTTCTGGATAAATTAAGGAGGAGAAAATGAAAATATTAAAGATTGTAAATATACTTGCTCTTGTATTATTGATTGCCGGCTGTGATATGTTCCAAGTACCACAGCTAAATTTGGGTAAAAACACTGCTCTTGTAAAAGTTAGCTTAGGCGGTAACGCGCGCGCGATTCTTCCCGATTTAGATATCAATGAAGATTTGAAATATGTTTTAAGCGTTAAAGGCGGTGATGGAAACAATGCTGCGCCTCCTCCTTCTAAAGTAATTGGATTGTGGGATGGAGAGATAGAATTACCTTTTGGCAATTGGATTATCACAGTTACAGCTTCGGTGAACGATGGCAGTAATGACATAGATGTCGCATCAGGAACCATTCCTTTAACAGTCAACAGTATTGTGCATCATGTAACTGTTCCTGTGAATCTTCCGGTTTCAGGCAAAAAGGGAACTATTGAATACACTGTTTCATATCCTTCAGGCGGATCGGCTGAATTAAAACTGGTTGAATGGCCTATTGTGCAGAGCGGTACAGCGGTAATTAATGAATCATCAGTTGCAAACGGTACGTCTGTTACCGTGAATGATGTTGACAGCGGGATGTATTTCCTTACCGTATCAGCGACTTATAGTTCAAAAACTATTACCAAGACCCAAATTGTGCATGTCTACGGTAGTTCTACAACTAACATAAACTATAACTTCACTGAAATAGACTTTGCGTCGTCTACAATTAAACTGGGTGGTACTTTTAATATTACAATAAACAGTGTTGCTGCGCAGAATGTTTCAATGGAAGCGAAGATTGAATTCGACAACGCTCCTCCCCATTATTTAGATATTAATATAAACGTAAGTAATTGGGAGATAAATATGCCGCCTTTTGCCGAAGGAAAAGTCATTATATCGGTAAGATTCTATAACTCGGACGGGATTGAATTTAATAGAGAAGAAAAAATAGACATTTCCGGTGCGACATCAAATATATCCAAGAATATTTCAATTAACGCCAAAACAATAACCTTAAGCGGTTATGCCGATGTAATCGATGCTTACAGAACAGAAAGCGCCAGCGTAGATATATTTAATGTTGAACGTTATGGCGACGATACCTATTATAGCAGGATTACCAGTGCAGAGATTAACATGGAAACTTTCTTCTGGCAGGCAACTGTTGAAGAATTTTTCGAACCTGCCGAAATTCATTTTGAGATATGCCGTTATGATATTTTTGATGAACAATACTGGTACAATTTTGGTTTTGATAATATCTTAAATGTTTCTAATTCAGATATCTCCAACATCAACCTCAGTTACGGAAAAATCTACTTAAGCGGGACTGTGAATGTTTCAGTTACTAATGGTCAGGTACAGAGAGGAAATATTGAAATAGGAACAGCTTCATCAGGTATGAACAGTTTCAATGTAGATCTAATTGATTATTGGGAGCCTGAATCATTAAACTTTAGCTGGGTAACATGGGTTAACAAATTTGCTTGGGAAGGTGACAATGAAATTAATATATTGGAAGGAACTCTGTATTTTAGATTTCGTGTTGAAACCGAAGATAGCAAAATAGGTTACTCCGGATCGGTAAGTAAATTAGTCAATAATGAAACTATTATTACCGGTATTGAACTGAGCGGAGATATCACGGTGGCTGTAGTGCCGTAAAAACCCTCCCCTCATGCATTCGCCGCTCCTGAACGCATTTTTTTGCGAAAAGGAGCGGCTTTTTTTATCTCCTGTAAATTTGACAATAAACCTGTAATAATGTTAGACTTTCAGAATGAAGATGAGAATGACAGTCACATTGCTCATTCTGACGCTGCTTGCTGCAGGGTGTGTAGATATGGCTGGTTCGTTTTCTCCTAAAGATGATCCTGATAATCCCTACAGTGTTATAATTTCTCCGATTTCCTACGGGAAGGTTATTCCAAACCGTGTAAACGCCGCGCTTGACGCGAATATTAATCTGACCATTGTTCCCAATGCCGGTTATGAATATGTAGGCGGAACTTTGAAAGTCACGTCTCTTTATGATGGCGCGGAAATAGAGGTTTCAGGCGGAGGTAATTCGCGTAATTTTAATATGCCCGCTTCCCATGTAATTGTCAGCGCGGAATTTGAGCCTGTAACTTACAGCATTACAATAGAACAAACGGTAAACGGCGTTGTCGAATCGAGCCATGAAACTGCCGTATTGGGAGATATAATCACTCTTACAGTAACTCCCGATTCCGGTTTTATTTTATTGGAAAATACCTTAGTCATTTTGCGGGAGGATAACATCTCCGTAAACAGGGCAGGGTATTCTTTTACCATGCCTGCTTCCAATGTTAAAATCAACGCGCAATTTTCATGGCTGTATAAAATTGAAGTTAACGCGTCAGGACATGGAGATGTTTTTGTGAGTCATGAGTCCTCGATAACCAGCACGCCCATCACTGTGACTTTTACGCCTGAAACGGGATACAGAGTCAAAGATGGAAGTTTCAGCATTGCAAATACGGCAAATGTGACGGTTTCCGCAAAACTTTCAGTAACTGAATATTATATACAAACATACGACTTCATTATGCCGGCTTGCGACATTGTGATTATTGTAGAATTTGAAGTTATACCGCCCGGTGTTATTTCCGTTTACTTTGAAGGCTTCTATGACGAAGATATGAATTTAAATCAAGCCGGATATATTATTAGAAGCGGTTCAAATGATGTAATAACAATTACTGTTGCCTCCGATTTTGAAAGTTACTATTGGTATTTGAATGATATGAAGCGGCAGGAAACAAGCAACAGTTTAACTGTAGACAGTTACAGGCTTGGGTTGGGTTTGCATACAATAGCGGTTGTTGTCGTTAAAGACAATGTGCCGTATTCCAAAATTGTTACCTTTACGGTTGTAAATTAAAGGAGGGAATATTATGAAAAACAATTTAAAATATTTTTATATATTCGTCTCCTTGTTCATTTTACTTGGTCTTACGGGCTGTCATAATTTTTTGGAACTTGAGTCGTCTTCATCTAACAGCAGAATAAAAATTACAATTTCAGGCGAAGGGGTGGGCGCGGCAGGTTCCAGAACCTTATTTCCTTCCGCTCCGTTGTTTACAAAATATGAACTGCTGTTTGAAAACACAAATGGATCTAATACTTACGCGCCTGTTGTCTTAAACGTTAATAAAAGCGAAGTGTTAATAGAAGACCTTGCGACAGGCGAATGGGAAATAACCGCTGTCGGGTATATTACGATTAACGGAAATTTTACGCGGGCTGCTGACGGCACAACGATAATTGAGGTGAAGCCATGGGAAAACGGGAAAACCACTTTCCAGAGCGTGAACATTCCGATAAGCGCAAAGATGGGAACAGGAAACGGAACTTTCTCTTATAGCGTGGATTTTCCAAACGCCATTCACACTGCGGAACTTTATATTTACAATATTGGCGGATCTCCCTGGGATGTATTAGATGAAAATGTCACTACTCCTCTTGGCACAAACGCGCCGTTGAATATGCTGAATAATAAATCCGGCAGATTCACTCTTGGCGCAGGTTATTACATGATGACCATGACGTTTGACAATGGCTATAAAGCGATTTCATGGACGGAAGTAATACATATTTACGCAAACATGGATACAAGGTTTGATAAAATATTTGACGAAAGCTATATATCAGGCGCGATTTCGCTGAGCGGAAATGTGTCTGTTTTTATAAACGGCGTTAAGGCTGATTGGGCTTCAATATTTATTTATTCGGATGTTAATTATTCCGAGTCCTTCTCTCATGCCGATACAAATTACGGCGGCAGCCAATTGTTCCCGATTACGATGAAAGCTTTTGACGCGCCGGCTGTCTTTTATGTAAAATTGAACGCGGGGCTCGGTGACTCTTTCTTTACGCGCAAGCTCGGCTCCATTACGCTGTATAAAAATGATTATGTTTTTAATATCAACGAAAATTTTCAGGCAATCAAAGCAGGCGGAACATCCAATATCACGATAAACGGAAATAAACCGGGTGAGGCGTATATATTCGCGTATAAAGCCGATGATGATACGCTTTTAACTCCAAACGCGGCGCAGGTTAATCTTGCCGCCGGAAGAAACGGCGCATGGGAAATGACCTTCGAACAGTTTGAAGTTTCAACGGAAATATATTTTGTAGTGCAGGCTGTAAGTACCGGTAACTCAAATTATTATAAAACTGCCGGTGAAACTGTCAGACTTTATAACTCAAACAGGACTAATTTACATATAGAACTTGACGTCGCTCTCTTGACAGTGAGCGGGACTGCGAATATTACAGTGAACGGAAAGGCGCCGAAGTGGGCTTCCATTACAATGCGGAAAGTTACGGCGGATCAGGAAATAGGCGACTGGCTGGATTCTTCGGATGTTGATTTAAATAATGGAAACGCATGGAGAGTTTCCGTTAATCCTTTATCCGCGCCAATAACCATATTTTTTGATTATGCCTGTATAGACGAAAATAATATATGGCATGAAGGAAAAGTAAATTATCAGAACAGAGAATTGTTCAATACAAATATAACAGGTATTGTATTCAACATTGATATTATAATAATTGACGTTGCCGGAACCGCGAATATCAGCGTTTACGGAAAACCTCCCTCGAAAGCCTATGTTACAATGTACCGCTCAGACAATGGCAATGAAATTAAAAACTCATGGATCGATTTAGACCAGCAGATAGAAAATGAAAACGGAGTGATGGTCGCTAATCCTAATTACCTTAAATGGAGTATGTATCCTTTATTGGTATTTGACGCTCCAACGAATGTTTATTTTGTTATCAGCGGTCTTGATTCAGAGGTTGCTCCTTTTGAAAGAAATGCGGGAACCGCGACAATATATAACACCGATGTTTTAAATATTTCGCTTAATGTAAACATTATAGAATTGACATTATCGGGCACAGTCACTTTAACCGAGCGTTTTGCTCCTCCCGAAAAGTTTGTTGAAGTTGACGCAATGGTTATGGACGGAACTTCCTTTACGGGAATGTCTTATTCCGGCGTAATTGATTATAACGGAACGGGCAGCTACAATTGGTCAATTAAAGTGCCTTCATTTATTGAAAATACAACTATGCGGTTCAGAATACGATGGAGCTCGGGCGGAGACACTTATTTTATTACGCCGAGTTTAACTCAACAAGTGTATAATTCGGATATTTCCGGCATTAGTCTTGGTACGCGCGATCTTTATCCGACTTATACATTCTTCGAAAATACGGATTATATAGAAAATAAACAACCGCGCTGGACGGCAAATGTAAGTCCTTATATAGATCGTTTATGGCAGTCACTAAGCGGAGGACGCGTTAAAGCCGGTGAAATTTACGCGTTGAAATTTACATTTACAAGTACAGGTACGGGCAATATAACCGAGCTGGATGCCGTAATTCGGGATTATCATAATGATTCTCTGTTGTCGGATATAAGGAAAGTACAAAGCGATATATCGGGCACGCTGTCAGGGACAATTATTTTTACAATCGGCAAAACAGCTTCCGTCGCGGATATGTCAGCAAACGCTCTGCATTTTATGGCGGATGCCGCAGATCAGCCTGTTTTGCGCTTTACGGAATTTTATTTTGAGAAAATTAATAAGCTGCCCTCTGCGACCGAATGGGCTATAAAAGTAAACGGCAATGATGATGTACTCAAGATTACAGGTCCCGGTGTCACCACGAAAGCTGATGTTGAGCAGCATGACGGCAGAGACAATGTATTGATTGTGAGACCGGGTCCCGGCGGATATTATCACTTTGTCATTGAATATGATTTGAGCGCATGGGAAGGAAAGACAATAAGAATTGATATTTCTTTCGATTACCAGCTGGATGAATTGCAAAGACCGCCTTCAAGAGTATCATGGCGCATAGAAGACCCTGATAACAGTTATCCCTTGATATGTCAAGGCGCTAATTTACAAAACCCAAGTACGTCATGGACTAGTGTATCGGGTTATAATACAATAACAGTGCCGGCATCAGGTAAATTGTATCTTTCAAGTTATGAACTTCGCGATGCGCTTGCGCGCTTCTCCAACTTTGTAATGACCATTACGGAATAGAGTTGTCGAATACAATATTATCCCCGAACAAATGCATTTCAGGATGATTTCGTTCCGCGATTTCGCCGTCTATTTTTACATTTTTTACAAGAAGTGATGAAGACGCGGCGGAACCGTCGTAATATATGCCGCCGCCGATTAATGCGCTTGTGTTTTCAAGTTCGGTTAATATTATTTCCGCTTTTCTGGAATTTACAATATGTATGCCGCCGCCGTATCCTTCCTGCGCGCTGCAGTTTTTTATCGTTGTTTTATTTATTAAAAGCGCATGGGATGAAACATATATGCCTCTCCCTGTTACAGTGTCGATAATCGTATTATTTATGTTAATCGCGCCGCTTTCCATTTTTTGATTAATATATATCGCCTGATTAACCGAAGCTGAGCCTGTTATATTGTTGAAATTCGCATTATCAATGTTTACATCAGCCGCGATTATAGACAGAGCGTCTCCTGTGATATTATTAAAAACCGCGTCCGTTATTTGGGCTCTTGTTCCGTCAATATGAACAGCGCCGAAACTGCCGTTTGTATTTATATTTGCGAATGTTGAATTATTTATAATCGCGCTTCTTCCGTTATAAGAAAAGACGGCTGTATTCAAATTACTGAAGCTGCAATTTATTATTCTAAGCTGAGCCAAAGGAGTAAGGAAAGCTTTTATTGCCGTGCCTGATTGTTCAAACTCAAATGCGTTAAATATAATGTCTCTGTTTTCGGCTTCAAAACACGCGAACAGATTAACAGACTTATGTCCGCTTCCCAAATCGCCTGATATTTTTGTTTTATTCGCGGGGTTGCGCTGATTAATATTGTCTTCTGTTCCTGAAAAGCCGCCGATGTAGCTTGTGTTAGCTATCATTTTAAAATACGCGTCTATATCGCCGGTATCGCCGGGTTTGTAAGTTCCTGCCGTTATCCAAATTTCTTTTTCCATGTTTTCGTGGAAAAGAGAAGCTGTTTCAATCGCCTCATGCAGCGAAGAAAACGCGTTAGCCCACGAACTGCCGTCACCGCCTTGTAAAGCGGAAGAATTTACAAATATTGTAGAGTCTTTTTCAAGAACATTTACCGTATATTGCTTTGTGTTTTTTCCATTAGCCGAAACTACTTTATAAACAATAGCGTCTGTAAAAGATTGTTCGCTTGATCCGCTGTTTTGAACATTTCCGTCCACATAAGCGGTTCCTCTTATTGAAAAGCGCGGTTTCAGCGTTAAACCAGTTTCATCAATCCAGCCCGGAGGCACAATAATCCATATTTCATCGCTATCTTTGATTATTTTTCCGCTGAACTCAAAATTCAACATTGAATTTTCATGAGGGTGAAAACTGAAAGCCGTAATGGATGCGTCTGATGATGAATCGCCGTTTATGTGCGCCGATAAACCATGATAATAATCGGCGCAGCCGTAAAAAAATACGATGCAGGCGATTAATGGAAATAATACTGTTTTATAAATTTTAATTTTCATTATACACTCCATAAAATAGCATTACTATTCGATAAGTAATTCAACGCATCTGTAGGATTCCCAGCTTGCGTCCCTGTATTCCGGAGCTCTTAAAGCTCCGTATGATTCAATTTTCATTCTGGATGAATCTATTCCAAATTGTTTTGCAAGATAATCTGCGCAGTATTGAGCGCGCGCGCGGGAAATTTCCGCGCGTTCCCGTTCCGTTCCGAAAGGTGCTGTAAAACCTCTAAACGTTATTTTTAACTGCGGATTGGAACGAAGTCTTATGCCGGCTTCGTCAAGAACCGGTCTGTATATTTCGATCATTATCGAAGAATCAGCTTCAAAATAAACGGCATTGCGAAGACGAATGATTCTGCCCTGCGGGGTATCTTCGATTATTATATTGTCACTGCTGCTTTGGAATACAATGTCTTTTGTTGACTGTTTAACTGCGCTGCGTTTCGCCGCAATTGATTTAAACAGGATGAAAGGTTTAAATGAAACGCCGGCTTCAACGAGAGGAAGCGGAATAACTCCCGAATTTTCAAAAATAAAATCAGAGCCTCCTCCCGCGTAAATTCTTAAATAATCAAGCGGAGTAACAGTCGCGTAAAAACGCACTCCCGCGAAAGGAGCCGCGTATCTGTCCTTTACAGTTTTTTTATTAATAATGTCAGGTGCGCTCATGTAACGCGAAATGCTTGAAATTAAAACTCCGCCGCTAATATCCGCCTGAATTCCTAAAATCGAGTATACAGGATACCCATAGCCGAATTTAAAAATAACAGGCGATAAAGAAATTTCCGACACAAGCGGATTTGTTCCCGAGAGTTTACTATAGCCTGATTCTATGGCAAAGCGGAAATGTCTATACTCGTAACCCAGAGCTCCGCGAAAACCGAATCCGAATTCGCCGAAGTTTTGCATTAGCTCGGATGTAAAGGAATATGTGCCAGAAACTTCCGCGAATAAACCCTCGTACCATGGAAATTTATGCGTATTATTATGAGCGGTTTCTGCCGGAGCTTCCTGAGCGGTCTCCTGCGCCAAGGACGGAAAAACAGGCATTAAGAGGATTAAAACTGCTAAATACCGGTAATTAAAGCGCATTCGGTTGTAATTTTATCATGATTTTTGCGTTTTGGCAAAAATTATTTATTTTGTTTTATCATATCTTTTTGTTTTCGCCGCTCTTTATCGCCTTTTGCGGTAAATATCGGCTTCATAGTGCGCGGATCTAAACCCGTGTAGTACATCACTGTAGACATTGTTCCCACAGTTGGGTAAAACTCCTGTGTCTGCTCAGGCGCAAAGCCTGTTTTTTTCAGATATTTTGCAAGTTCTTCCGCTTCTTTAAAACCCGCGCCGGGGTGGGCGCAGATGAAATACGGTAATAAATACTGTTTTAATCCAAGGTTTTTATTTACAGCCGTAAAATCATTCCTGAATTGCTCATAACAGGAAGCGCCGCTTTTTCCCATCGCGTCAAGAACAATATCAGAGACATGTTCGGGAGCAACCTTCAACTGCCCGCTTACATGATGATGGCACAGTGTTTCTAAAAATTCTTTTCCGTGTTTTTTATCATGCTGAATAAAATCAAAACGAATGCCGGAGCGGATAAATACTTTTTTTATACCGGGTATTTCGCGTAAGGCTTTAAGAGTTTTCAAGTATTCATGGTGTCCTGTTTTTAATTTCGGGCATGGAGACGGATACAAACATTCCCTGTCGGCGCAAAATCCGCCGTTTTGCTGTCTTTCACAGGCGGGACGAAAAAAGTTGGCTGTCGGTCCTCCCACATCATGTATATAACCTTTAAATTCCTCATTACTTTTATTCTTCTGTATTCTTCCGTGTACTCCGTGGTTGTTTTCTTCTTTTCTTATTAATTTCTTGGCTTCTCTCACCAGGCTTTCTCTGCTTCTTCCCGTAACAGCGCGTCCCTGATGATTCGTGATCGCGCAAAATGAACAGCCGCCGAAACATCCTCTGCTTGAAATAAGCGAGAAGGAAACTTCTTTTAACGCGTTTATACCGCCGTGTTCATCGTAAACAGGATGCGCTTTTCTTGAAAAAGGCAGCTCGTAAATTTTATCCAGTTCTTTTGCGGAAAGCGGCAGCGAAGGCGGATTTTGAATAACAAAGCGGCTGCCGTCATTTTCTTCGGCTAAGGGTTTTGCGCTCAGCGGGTCTGAGTTTTTTTTCTGAATCATAAAATGATCTGCGTATGCGCGTAACGAAACATCGTTCTTGTCTTTTATTTTTTCATAACCCGGTAAATAAACCGCGTCTATCCATTTGCTGACATTTTCATTGCTGTGAACGCGCACGCAAGTTCCGCGCACATCGCGGATATTGTTAATGTTTTCGCCGTCCGTTAAACGCTTTGCGATTTCGAGTAATGGTTTTTCTCCCATTCCGTAAACAAGGATGTCCGCTTTTGAATCTAAAAGTATTGAACGGCGGACAGTATCCGACCAATAATCGTAATGCGCGAAACGCCTCAGGCTGGCTTCGATCCCGCCGATTATAACCGCGGTATTTTTATAAGCGCGCCTGATTCCTTCAACATAAACAAGTGTAGCGCGATCCGGACGCATACCGCTTTTTCCGCCGGGTGAATACGCGTCATCGCTGCGTTTTCGTTTTGCGGCGGTGTAATGCGCAACCATGGAATCCATGTTACCCGCTCCGACCAAAAAGCCGAGACGCGGCTTACCGAGAACAGTGTAAGACGAAGGATTTTTCCAATCGGGCTGAGGTATGATTCCAACGCGGAATCCAGTGTTTTCTAAAACACGGCTGATTATCGCCGCGGCGAATGAAGGATGATCGACATAAGCGTCGCCTGAAACAAAAATAAAATCACATTCCTGCCAGCCGCGCTCTTCCATGTCACGGCGGCAGATTGGAAGAAAGTTTTTTTGCGGAAAGTCGTTTGACTTAGACGCCGACAACTTCTTTGACCTGAGGTATTTCCTTTTTTAGATAATTTTCGATTCCCATTTTAAGCGTCATTTGCGACATCGGGCAATGTCCGCACGCGCCTGTGAGCCTGACAGAAACAACGCCATCCGCGTCCACAGAGACAAACTCAACATCGCCACCGTCTGCCTGCAATGAGGGACGGACATTTTCTAAAGCGGCTTTTACTTGTTCTTCCATATAATGCTCCTTTTTATTACGGAGAGAGAGGGATTTGCCTTCCAACCCTCAGCATCCTGTTCATTAATTTCTCGGAGAGAGAGGGATTTGAACCCTCGGTACCCTTCCGGGTACATACGACTTCCAATCGTACACCTTCGGCCGCTCGGTCATCTCTCCTGATGTGAAGGTCAAATTTATCATGAATGAAAAATCTTTACAAGACGACCTAATAAAGCGTTCCGTTTAAAACGAACTGCAATTTATCAAAAAAGCGAGACATTTAATCGACCGTTTGAAAAGGCAACGGCGCAGCGCACGAAGGACGATGGTGTCAAAAATTGAGATTGCCCGAAGATTCGGGGTGTGCCGAAAGACCGTTAGCAGATTTGTAAAAAAAGCATAAAAATGTAACTTTTTTGCATATAATGGATTGTATCTTTGTACGTAAAAATGTTATATTTTTATAAAAATAAGTGAGAATATTAAACGGTCAATTAAATAACCCGTTTTTTTTTAATTATATAAAATAAGCCCGTATAGGTTTATATGAAATGTTGGCGAACACATATCCTAAGGATACGAAAACGTAAAGAGAGGTTTTTCATAAATGAAGTATGTTTTAAAAATTGTAAGGATTATTGCCATTGTTGCGGCAATCTTGTTTACGCTAACGGCTTGCGCGTCTATGACGATTGTGGAGGTGGAATGGGACACGCTGCAAGGACCGGAGAAGTCCATGCAGTATCTGGGCATAAGAAATTCCGAAGTTAAAGTTTTCGCCATATTCAAAAACGGAGACCGCAAGCTAACCAGCGCAGGATCGCTGCGTTATGACAGAGATATAATAGGTCATCAAACGGTAGTTGTCATTATTGGCGGCGTCGTGGGAGGCTCTTTTCAGACTGAAGTAATGGAACTGATCGGAATCCGCGTTGAGAGGCTGCCTACAAAAGCTTCTTATTATGTGGGTGATACTGCCGCATTAACAGGGATTAAGGTGATGGGAACATGGAAAGGTATGCCTGATGCGGAAATACCGGTTTCACAACTGAGCGCGGACGACTTTGACTCGAGCGTTGAAGGTAACACAGTTATTACTGTTAACTACAAGGGGAAAACAGCGACATTCCCGGTTGTTGTTACAGCGCGTCCTGTCGCGCCGACTCCTGCCCCTGCGCCGGCTCCGACTGAAGCAGCGCAGGCTCCCGCAGCAGCTGCGCCAACCCCGACAGCAACACCGGCAGCGACCCCTGCGCCCAGAACGCAGCCCCTGCCCGGATTGTACTTCAAAGCGCCGCCGATTCTGCCCACAGACACACCTCTCGCGAGCATTGCGGCAAACGACATAGCCGCCGCTATTACTTACTTTAGCGCTTCTTCAACACCCGTAGGACAATATACCCTGCTGATAAATCAAGATGTTACAACCGGATCCGGAACTCTTTCTGTGGCAAGGAGAAACCGCAGCCTAACCATTATCGGTTTGGGCGGCGAGCGTACCATAACCCCCGGCACACCTAGCGCCAGAGTTTTTAGGATAGAATCCGACGCAAGCTTCACGCTGGGATCAAACATTACCCTCAGAGGAATTCCGGTAAGCGTTATATCGGGAGGACGCTTGATCATGCAGGAAGGTTCGAAAATCACCGGATTTACCAGCAGTAATTTTCTCGATAATCCGGTACGGGTTTCCGGTACAAATTCCGGCTTTACTATGGAAGGCGGGGAAATCAGCGGGAATTCCAACAATACCAGAGAGGCTATTAGTTTTTATGCCCACGCTACCGTATATGTAGGTTCAGACGCTGCTTTTACTATGAACGGCGGCAGAATTACAGGAAATAGCGTCGCCGCAAACGCACCCAACGGTAACGCAGGCGGCGTAATGGTAGATCAAGCCGGAAACTTTACCATGAACGGCGGTACAATTACCGGAAACAGCAGACGTAACGAAGCGATAGATGTGCTTATTGCTGCTAATGCAAATACAATCAATATAACAGGCGGCACAATCGGCAAACTGGATAACAGAAAAACACCAGCCGCGTCAGCTCCCGCGACAACACCGGCGCAGGGAACGCAGCTCCAACCCGGATTGTATTTAAAAGCTCCTCCGATTCTGCCCACAGACACACCCATCGAAGGTATTGCGGCAAACGACATAGCTGCAGCTATTACCCGCTTTAACTTGCAGAATACCTCAGGCGCAAGCGGCAGGAATTATGACGGCGCGTACACCCTATTGATAAATCAGGATGTTACACTCACTGCGCAGCACAATCTGCAAAGAGCTAACCGCCAATTAACCATAATCGGTATAGGTCAGGAACGTACTATAACCGGCTCTGCAGCCGGCGCTTTCCGTTTTAACACCGGCAATATTTTGCTGACACTGGGAGAAAATATCACTATCAAAGGCAGTGCGGCTCAACCGACAGCTAACCTTGTTTCAGTTACATTAGGCAGCACCCTGATAATGAAAGCAGGTTCAAAAATCACCGGATTTAATTCTACTTCCGGTACTCATGCTCCGGTGATGGTATCCAGCGGCACATTCACTATGGATGGAGGGGAAATAAGCGGGAATTCGGTTTCCATTGGAAATGTTGGAACAAGCTCCGGTGTGCTTTTAGGTTCCGGCGCTACATTTACCATGAACGGCGGTAGCATTACAAATAACACTATGGTCGATACAACTGCGAGAGGGAACGGCGGAGGTGTCGGTTTTCAATCGTCAGGGCAAGCCAGCGACATAACCTTAAACATGAACGGCGGAACCATCACCGGTAATACCAGAAACGGTCAGCCAATGGACGTGCATATTCCTGATAATCCCAGAAACATTTTTAATTACAATGGCGGCGCTATCGGAGCGGTATTTAACAAGACCGGCGCCACTGCGCCGAGACCCTAAGGTAAAAGAAATAAGCCCGTATGGGTTTATATATAAAATGTTGACGAACATTAAACGTAAAGAAAGGTTTTTCAAAATGAAAAACGTAAAGAAATTATGGCTCATAACCATAATCGCAATTATCAGTTTTGGCGCAGTGTCTTGTGATAACGATAACAACAATGGCAACGGTAACGGCAACGGTGGTTCTGGAACGGTTACAGAACTGACAAGCCCAGGTCTGTATAAGGAAGCCGGAGAGGGCAAGTATGTTAATACAGGCGTTGCGGCGAATGACGTAGCCGCAGCTTTTACCCGTCTTGCTGCCGCAAATCCTTCCGGCGGTACGGCGTATGACGGCAAGTACACCCTGGTAATAAATCAAGATGTTACATTAACAGCAAAGACGGCTCATGTGAACAGGGTAAACCGTGAACTAACTATTATCGGTTTAGGTGAGGAACGTATCATAACCGCACCCGTAGGCGGCGCTTTCAGTTTTGGTGCCGCTGTTTCCACCGGCTACTTTTCACTGACACTGGGAGCAAATATTACCATCAAAGGTGTAGATGGTATGACAGCCACCCTAATAGAAGTGGGGCAGAGAAGCAACCTGATAATGAAAGAAGGTTCGAAAATCACCGGATTTAGTACTACTACTGCTGATCGTCGTATTGTGAGTGTAATTGGCGGAGGTTCATTCACTATGGACGGCGGGGAAATCAGCGGGAATACGGTAGACCGCGGCACCAGCAACAATGCAGGAAGCGCCGGTGTATGGATTGGCAGAGGTACATTTACCATGAACGGCGGAACCATTACCGGTAACACTTTAACCAATGGCACATCAACATCATCATGGGGCGCAGGCGGCGTATCTTTAGGAACCGGCGCTTACGACGATGATCCTGCCAAGTTTGTCATGAACGGCGGAACTATTACCGGCAATATCAGAAATGGCGAGGCATTTGACGTGCATATTCCTAATCCTAGTGCTGCTAGTACAGTCGTATTCGAATATAATGACGGTATTATCGATGCAATATTGAATAAGACCGGAAGCATCAAAGCGTTACCAGAAACACCGTAAGGCATCAAACAACTGGCAGTGACCGGATTAAAATCTGAGGTGACATCGAACCGCCTACGGCGGTGTTGAATCGAAGTAACAAAACAGCGGGCAATGGGGGAGTGACTTCCCCATTGCTTTTTGTCTTATTTAAGAGTTTTAGTATAAATTAGTTTAATAATGCAGGGATTGTATATGAAAAGAAACAACGGGAATATACGCAGCAGACTGGTTTGGATTATTGCTATAATCATTTTTATTTTTATCGGAAGCAGCTGCTTACGTACTGTTGTTGATACTGCGGCACAGCCGACAGTACAGTCGGTAACCACCGGCACAACGCATTCAGTAAATCAGGAGCAGCTTAGAAATTTAATCAGTTTTGAAATATATACCGATACATGGAACCTTGCGTCTTATGAACCGTTAGAAACAAATAGACGGCAGCATTATATAAATTTATTAATTCAGGAGATGAATAAATATCCAGATGGTTTTTTTGACAGAATCGGCTTGCGTACAATCGCCCTTGGAAAAAATTTAAAATTTCAAGGCGCTTTCAGAGCGGCTGTACCTGACAATCATAAACGCATATTGTTTATGGGTATTAGGGATGATTATAGCGATGATTATTTTAAGCATGTGTTTCATCACGAGCTTAATCATTTTGTTGAATATTATATTTGGAAAAGTTATAGGTATGATTGGGATCAATGGCGCGTATTATTTCGCGGCAGCGGAGGCGGCGGCGAACTGGCATATCAAGGCGGTGAAGACAGGACTGCAATAACTTACAATCCGAATTTATCCGGTTTTCTTAATAATTATTCAACGCTTGGTCAGGAAGAAGATAGATCGGAAATGATAGCGTTTTTTCTAACGGAAAACAGAAATATGCAATTTATGGAAAAGGCTAAAAGGGATAAATTATTTAATCAAAAAGCCGTTTTATTATTTACCTTTTATAAAGAAAAATTAAATTGGAATTTATTAAATGATTTTTTGTTAAAAATGAACTGATGATCGGATATAAATTTCTATACACCTGTGGAAAAGCGTCATAGAAACGATATTTTGAAATAAAGTGTGAGGTTATATGAAAGACAAAAAGACTTTCGCCGGTGTTTTATGGATAATCGCAATTGCCGTCGTGTCACTAACGACATGCGTGTCTATGTCGATTGTGAACACTGCAGCAGCGCGAGCTGTTGCGCCGGCTTCGGCTCCTGATGTCGGCACTCCCGCGTCTGCTTCGGTTCCTGATACAACCAACGAAATTTCCGGTAGTCCGGCTTCCCCCAACTACGGCGCCGGAACGCCGGGGCTCGAGTACACCCTCATTGACGGCGGAAAGGCGTACTGTGTGGATCAAGGCACTGTAACAAGCGGCGTTGTCACCATCCCCGCCTTTTACCGCCCGAACGCGAGCAGCGAATACCTGCCCGTCACCGAAGTGGCTGGCGGTATTGCTCCCGTCAA
>Ga0209755_10000923_pt1 | contig 49998 bp, 80 predicted proteins | sample TergutCo191P1_FD_187301 | JGI IMG/M metagenome (GOLD analysis project Ga0209755, IMG submission 187301) | Cornitermes sp. P1 segment gut microbial communities from Petit-Saut dam, French Guiana - Co191P1 (SPAdes) (version 2) | ecosystem: Host-associated > Arthropoda: Insects > Digestive system...
CTAGGTCAGTCGCCTACGGCTCGTTCCCACGCCTCCCTCACCCACATTTTGCCAGCCCTGGTCTTGCTTCGCAAGCCCTTATTCGGGCTGGCAAAACGTCAGTTACCTAGAACGTTAGGCGAAATACTATCCCCAAATATTTGTATAAACTTGACATTATTAATAATATTTGATATAAAATAATAAAAATGTATAAATTAGTTACAGGAGAAATGAATATGTTTTTATATCATTATTTTGAAAAGGAAAAAGGACCATTTATTACTTTATCAGATTTACCTGATGATGAGGCAGTAAAAATTCATAAAAGTTTAGAAATTAATGAAAATAATTTTTCTAAAAGGAATTTTGATGGAAAATATATACAAAATAGAAGGATAATTGAAAATTGGTTATATGGGGCATTTATGAAAAAAGACGGAAAACCAGAAAGAAAAAATCCACATTATATGATTTTAGGTGAATGTAATGATCCAAAAAATTGGTTTAATCAAATGGATTATATAAAAATACCACTTAATGAATTTAATTTAGATACAGTATCATTCACATATGGAGACTCATTTCCAACATTCTTTGGAGTACATTTTGGAAATAAATCTGAATATATATTAAATGTTTATAAATATAATGAAATAATAGAATTAATTAAAAAATATGATTTACCACAAAATGATCCAAAAGAATATTGTAGTTATATAGAAGCTCAAATATGGAGTGATGAAATTATAAATAAATATAAAATGTGAGAAATGGTTTTTACTTCGCCTAACAAACGGTAACTGCTCCGCCGCCTGTTCGGCGGCTCGGGGTTCGGTCGGCTAGGTCAGTCGCTACGCTCGTTCCCACGCCTCCCTCACCCACATTTTGCCAGCCCTGGTCTTGCTGCGCAAGCCCTTATTCGGGCTGCCAAAACGTCATGTAGGTAAAAATACAGACAATCTAACGTAACTCCTTATCTGGTATAGATTTAGCTCTAAACCTAGGCTTTTTGGGTCTACTTTTAGGGTCTATAAACCCATGCCGATACATGGGAAGAAATTAGGGCTTTTTCACAGCCTGAAACCGTATCGGCGGCGGATGGCTTTGAAAAAGCCTTTTTTGAGCAGAGTATGTTTCGGCTACCTGCTAACCCTAAAAAACAGGTAATGAAAAATCCAGCTAAATACTGGAAGGTCATTATTTTGACAAAATAAATCTCTAAGAATTAGGAGTGAAATAATGCGCGGTGTGATTTTCAGATTAGGTGTTTCTCTAAAAGAAGCAGGTGAAAAAATAGGGATTAATTGGTTAATCAGATTCGGTCTTTCAATTCGTGACTTTGCGATGGATTTGTAAATGAAAGTAACTATCTCAATGCAAGTAAAAAATATAAGTGAATATCTTTCAGGCAGAGACGATAAACCGTTAAGATTTGACACTGTAAATGAAGCGTTGAAATATCTTTATGTTATGAATTTTACTTTTGAACAAATATTATGTTTTGATTTTCTTTTTGAAGAGACAGAAATAAATGATTTTTATTCTAATGATTTAGGGGTTATTTGTGCTGATTAATCACTGTAAAAAGCAATATATAAGAAAAAAGCCTAAAACAAACACTTACAGAGATTTTGAAAAGAAGTTAGATCGCGTCTTTTCAGAATACATCAGGTTAAGTAAATCAAATGATGGTTATTGTACTTGTGTTACCTGCGGAAACATTCACCATTGGAAAGAAATTCATAACGGACACTTTATAAGCAGATCGGTTAAAGCTACCAGGTTTAATGAAATTAATTGTAATCCTCAATGCGTAAGATGTAATTCTTTCAGGCAGGGAGAACATCATATTTACAGAAAATATTTAATAAACAAATACGGAGAAAAAACTATAGAAGATTTGGAAAACACCGCGCATTTAGGAGGCAGTTATTCTGCTTATGATCTGGAAAATATGATTTCTGAATATAAAGAGAAAGTTAGGAAATTAAAAATTGAGGTAGATAATGGCAACTAAACTTTATGGAAAATAGATTTATTGCTGCAAGGGGAAGTGTGGTGAAGGTTATAACGGTAAATGTAATTTAAAAGGTGTGCTTAGAGATTTTCCAAAGAACAGCTTATGTTATAAACCTGACTATTTCCCTTATGACAAAGAACTTGACGCTCTTGGAGTGTTTGAATTAACGGAGGCAAGCGATGTTTAATATTGAAAGCAGGAGTAAGGAGAAAACAATGGAAACAAAAGAATTAGTCCGTATCTCTGACATGAATATCAGTGATATTACAGAAACAGAGCTGGAAGCAGGCTTGAAGTCTGTAATTATACAGAAAAAAGACACAATTGAATCTATTTATCAAAGCATGATAACAGCTGATGAAGCATGGCTGAAGTATAAAGATGAAGAATACGAACCAACAGAGGAAACAGCCAAACAGGATCGAGCGACTTTAAATAAAGCTGAAAAAAACATCGCAGAAAGATACGCTGAATTTAAAGCAGCTTATGAGAAACCGCTTCAAGATATTGAAAGAAACATAAAATCAATTAGGAATGCGATAAAAGAAGCTTCTGGAATAGTTGATAAATCCGTGAAGGATTATGAAAGCAAGCAGAAAACCAAAAAAATGATAGAAATTGAATCTTATTATAACTCAAAAGATTTTAGCCTAGTCTCTCTTGAAAGACTGTTTAATCAGAAATGGTTAAACAAGACTTGCAAAATGTCAGATGTAAAAAAAGAGATAGATGTTCAGGTTAAAACCATTTACGACAACATAAAAGTCTTGGAAAACATACCGGATCACGGAATGATCGCAAAAGCCATATATCTTGAAAAACTGGATATGAGCGAAGCCATGAGGCAAGTTGAAATCCTGAAAACTAACGCCGAAAGACTAATAAAAGAAAAAATTGAACGTGAAGAAAGAGAGCTAAAAGAACAGGTAAAGGAAAACGCAAAAGAGCAATGGCAGGAAAAAGCCGATGAAAAGAAAACAAAGGATTTTGAAGTAAAGCGTGATGAATTCTATAAGTCTCTAGGATTTGAAATAAAAGAGCCTGTTGTAGAAGAAAAACCAGAAATACTTGAATACACCTTGAAATTTAGAGGAACAAAAGAGCAGCTTTTTAAATTACGTCAGTATATGACTGATAACAACATAGCTTATGAAAAAATCGATCAAGGAGAAAGAAAATGAGTGAAAATGCAGTAATTGTACAGGAAATTAGAGCAATTCAAAGCTATTCAGTAGAGCAAGTTAAATCACAGGTTACGCAGGTACAAACTTTAATGAGAGATTTAATGAGTGAAAATGTTCACTACGGTAAAAGTTTTCCGGGCGATACTAAAAAGAATTTATTAAAACCCGGAGCCGATAAGTTAATGTTCATGTTTAGATTCAGACCTGATTTTGAACAGGAAATTAAAGAGCTTCCAAACGGTCACAGAGAAATAATAACTCATTGTAAAGTATTTCACATCGAATCAGGAAACAAGATCGCTGAAGGCGTAGGATCGGCTTCGACAATGGAATCTAAATTCAGATATAGGAACGCAGGCAGGAAGTGTCCTGAGTGCGGAAAAGAAACCATAAAGGAAAGCAAATTTGATGAAGGCGGATTTTATTGTTTTGCAAAAATCGGAGGCTGCGGAGCGAAATTCAGCAAGGACGATCCTAGCATAACAAGCCAGCAGGTAGGAAAAATGGAAAATCCTGATATTGCTGATTGTTATAACACGATACTTAAAATTTCCAAAAAAAGAGCCTATGTAGATGCAACTATTACAGCAACGGCGGCAAGCGATATTTTCACTCAGAATTTGGAAGAGCTTACAGGCGAAAATGAAAACGGTTATGAATCAAACGGCTATCATAACGGACATAAAGAACCTGAAAATAAAATCGCTCCTAAAAAAGAAACTAACGATAATCAAAAGCAAAAAAGCCAGCAGGGCTACATTAACGAAATGAAATCCATGCTCTCTAAAACCAACCCTGATTGTTATCCATTCTTTAACGAGAAAGAAAAAGAAATTTGGCAAAAAATGGCGCAATCGGCTGGTTCAATGCAGGAATTCACCAAGGTTTATGAAAACTTAAAAAGCGAGCTGGTAAAAAGAGAGGAAAATTTTAAACCTATTCCTTTTGACGAAGAAGTAAAAGAATTTAAGGAAGAAGAATTGGATATATTTTAACTTACTTTCCTGTATAGGAAAGTAAACAAACGGAGGAAAAGATGGAAATAAATCACGTAACATTAATTGGAAGACTGACAAGAGACGCAGAACTAAAATACACATCATCAGGACAGGCGGTATGTAAATTCTCCATTGCGGTAAACAGGCGGAAGAAAAACGGCGATCAATGGGAAGATGAAGCTAATTTTTTCGACATAGTAGTATGGGGAAAGCAGGCTGAATCCTTAAGTCCTTACTTGTTAAAAAGCAAAATGGTTGGCGTTGACGGAGAGCTTCGTCAGGATCGCTGGCAGCAGGATGGTCAGAACAGATCAAAAGTGGAAATTATCGCTAATTATGTGCAGTTGTTAGGCGGCAATAACGGTTCTCAAAAACAAGAATCAAATGATGAGTTCAGGCAAGGAAGCTGGTAATTGACAATTTTAATAACTGCGCCGGGAGAATTTTCCGGCGCAGAGTTAAAAACAGGCTGCTATTACAATGCAGAACCTGCGGCGGAAGGCACGGAAGCGCAAAACAGGCTTTTTCATAAGCTCTTGCAAATTTTTATGGTATCTAATCGTCATTCATATAACGCTAAAACATTTCAAGAATTCAAGGACATGGTAAAGAAAGATTACGGAGCAGGATTTAAAAGCTATGTTTATATTCAAGACACTAAAAGCGGTTTATTTAAAGGCAGGGTTAAAAATATAGCTGATGTTCCTGAAAATATCGCCATTGATAAATATGGTAATAAGATGTTATGGGGTGAATTATTATCATGGAGCAAATACTCAAAAAAACAGCGCATGGATACCATTAATAACGTCATTTCAGTTATGCACCAACTGGATATAAAGACAAAAGAATTCTATGAAATATTAGATCAACTTGAGTTAAATAACTTAAACAGGATGGCAGGATAATATGGGTTACGGGCAAGGCTATTCAGATGATTTTGATGAAATTTCTGATGAGGAATTCTACAGAGATGTAGAAGAAAAGAAAGAAGAATTATCTGATAAACCAGACAATGATTTAATACAAACAGCATTAAATTGCGGTAAAGAATTAAATAACATAACCAAACATTTCCCTGCTTTTGATGTTGCTTTGAGATTAAAGAAAAACAAATGGACACCTACGCCAAAGCAGAAACAAGCAATTATCAATGTAATGGCTTTTTATCTTATACAAAAAGAGTATGGGGGAAGCATGAACTTAATTCATGATCATTTCCAAAATTATAAACGCTATAATATTCCAAAAGCGCAATTAGTGATCGCTGATATACCCTATAACACTGGAAACAATGCCTACGCTTCCAATCCGCAATGGTATGAGGGGGGGATTTGAATAACGGTCAGTCAAAACTTGCTGGAAAACAATTTTTTGATACCGATAAGGATTTTAAAATACCTGAATATTTCCATTTTTGTAATAAATTAGTTAAGCCTGAACCAAAAGAAACTGGTCAAGCTGGCTGTATGTTTGTATTTTGCGCTTTTGATCAACAGTGGATTTTAATAGAGGAAGCGAAAAAACATAACTTTAAGAATTATATCAATTTAGTATTTTATAAAAATTATTCACCGCAAGTATTAAAAGCAAACATGAGAGTAGTAGGAAATTCTGAATACGCTCTATTATTTTACAGAGACAAACTGCCTAAATTCAGAAACAGAGGGCAAATGATATTTAATTCTCTACCTATGCCAAGAGATACAGAAACGCCGAGCATACACCCGACACAGAAACCGATCCAGTTAATTAAATCATTGATTAGAATTTTTACTGATCCGCAGGATGTAGTAATCGATCCATGCGCGGGATCTGGTGTTACGCTTTTAGCTGCCGAACAATTAAGCAGAAAATCTTATGGGTTTGAGATTAAGAGAGAATTTGTAAAAGCTTTTGAAAAAGAATTAAGACCGCTTGCAAAAGATAAAGAAATAATATTTGAAGAAAAAGAAGTCAAGCAAGAAGTCTTATTTGAGGAAGCTGTTTGAATACAGCATATATAGATTTGTTTTCAGGAATTGGCGGTTTTGCCCTTGCCGCTTATTGGTCAGGTCTTAGATTTGACAAACATTATTTCAGCGAGGTAGACGATTATGCGGTTAGGTTGTATCAAAAGAGATTTCCCGAAGCTATACCGTTGGGAGATATAAGAAATGTCGATTACTCAAAATTGCCAAAAGGAGATTATCTTGTCACGGGAGGTTTCCCATGCCAGCCTCATTCAATCGCAGGTAAAAGAAAAGGATGCGAAGACGAGCGCGATCTTTGGAGAGAGTGTTTTAGAATGTTATGCGAATTACGACCAAAATTCGCAGTCTTTGAGAATGTGCCAGAATTACTTATTTCCAACAACGGACAATTTTTCAACAGAGTTTTGTCGGACATTCACAGGGGGGGTATGATGCGGAATGGCAAACTATACAGGCTTGCGAAGTCGGCGCACCTCATAAAAGAAAAAGGGTGTGGATTGTTGCCTACCCCAAGAGCGAGCGATTGCAAAAGGATACGTTTCAAAAAAAACACATTGGAAAAAGTTGTAAACAAAAACTTGAACAATGGAAACCATTTCAGTCTATCACTGCCAGAGCTTATCAAATATGTAACTGGAAAACCTATGAATATATCCTTACCGGAGATCATGATGGGGTATCCGAAGAACTGGACGCAATTAAAGGAGCAGGTAACGCCATTGTTCCTCAATGTGCAGAGCTGATATTTAATCTGCCTGCTTTTGACAGATGGAGAATAATATAAAAGGATTTGGGAGAAAATAATGGCAAGAATAAGATCAATTAAACCAGAATTCTTTAAACATCTTGAATTACAAGAATTAGAAAATGAATATCGTGGGCAATATGTAATGTTTATTTATGCTGGACTGTGGACACAGTGTGATAAAAATGGTGTGTTTTTTTATAATGCAAAAGTTTTAAAAAATGAGATTTTACCTTATATAGAATTTGATATGCAAATATCACTAGATATATTAGAAAAGCGCGGTTACTTTATTAAATTTAGTGCAAACGGCAGGGATTATGGATTTGTACAAAATTTTAATAAATATCAGTTTCCAACCAAGAACGAAAAAGACAGCCCTGCTAAGTATCCGCTGCCGCCAAAAGAAATATTAGAAGGTTCTCAAGCACAAATTGAAAAATTCCCAAGCATATCTGAAAACGTTCCTAGTAACGATACCGAGAACCATACCGAGGCGGAAGGATTACAGGATAAAGGAATAAGGATAAAGGAATCTGACGGCTCTATCGAGCCTCAATCCCTAAAAGACGCTTTAATACTTTCAAGCCTGCTTCTTGATCTTCACCGCCAAGTTATTCCTGACTATCTTTCTGGTAAAGACGACAAAAAAATTATTGAAAGATGGGCAAAAGACATCGAACAGTTAATCCGTATTGATAAAAAACCGCCTGAAACAATAAAACAAGTCATTCATTACGTAAAGACTCCTGGCTGTTTCTGGTTTCCAAATATTCAGAGCGGAAAAAAGCTGCGTGAAAAATACGAAACCTTGTATAGCCAAATGTTAAGACAAACATCAAAAGTTATTTTGCCTGAAAAAAAGACATATATTCCAGATGCCGAACAAACTAACCAAATGTTAGATGAATACAAAAAAGACTACTTAAACGCAGCAACAGGTCTGTCTTTATCTGACGGCTTAAAACAAGTGTTACGAGAGAAAAGAAATAAGGAGGTAAATGTATGAGATATTGGTGTGAATTCTGCGAAGTAGAATTTATTTTCCATGAAAGATTTACGCAAGAAGACATAGGTATAATCTGTCCATGTTGTAAAGCAGGGCTGTCTTATTTTTATAAAATCCCTGACTTTGAAACTCCAGCGCAATACGAAAAACGCACAGGGAAGAAGTGGAACGGCGCATTGTGGGCTAAAGGAGTACATCCAGAACTTGAACCCTACGAATGGCTGGTTGTGCGTAGGTCAATTTGGAAAGATGAGGATATTTTAAATAACGATAAAATAATATTTCTCTGTGCCAACAACTCACCCGAACCGCCGCCAGATGATTATGTGCCGGAGGTGGAGGCATGAGGTGTTGTGATTGCCCTTACAGGAATATATGCAATGGAAGGTTACCAGACACGCATAGTGTCCATACATGCTTGAGGAAAGATGTTTTCGATGCAGAACTTGGAAGAAACAGTGAGGATAAATTAGCGGAGGGAACGCAGTCATGAGCGCAATACTTGAATTAAAAGCAACGCCTGAATTGTGTTTTGAATGTCCAATAATTTATAGTGTCGTATTACACAATGATACTAATACGAATGTGGCAGATCGTGAAAAATACACCAGCTCCCGACACCCTGACTGCCCTCTAAAAATAACGGAAGATAATCTGCGGTGGATACTTAGTTCATACGATGTGAGCGACTATACAACAAGAAGTTTTATTGAATGTCCGAAATGTGAGGTTGGTTATGATTACGATTGCAATGATGTCAGTTTTTTCGAGACATTCAATTTCTGCCCTAATTGCGGTGTAAAGCTGTTGCCGCCGGAGAAAGTATGATACCAGATGATATATTCTGCCCTGATTGCTTATTACCGCAAAACGAATGCGATTGCATATGTCCTCATTGTGGAAATAGTAAAGATAATTGCGAGTGTGAAGAAGAAGATGACGATGACAATGACAAGAATTGGGATTATATGAGAGGCGAACCGCGATGTCAGGTTTGCGGCGAAGCTACCAGTCAATGCGATTGTACTTTATAAGGAGGAATCATGAGAGAGATTTTATTCCGAGGAAAGCGAATCTTAGATAATACTTGGGTTTATTCAACTGGTATATGGTTTGGAAAAAACAGTGAAGGTAATGACACGGTTGATATATATGATGGATATGGCTGGAAATTAATTATCCCCTCTACCGTAGGACAATTCACAGGCTTACTTGATAAAAACAGCGTAAAGATATTTGAGGGAGATGTTATTAAAGCCCATTACGCCAATGCTAAAAAAGCCGACCATATTGAAACCGTTGTTTTCAAAGACGGTAAATACATGGCTGAGTTTCATTTCGATAATGGAACCGGCAAATCATGGAATACGTTGCCTGACAGGATACAGAGAGTTTGTTTTCATTGGGAGTCGCCGCCTATATACATGGAATCATGCGAAGTCATCGGAAATATCCATAATCCTGAATTATTGGAGGAAGTATGTTAACAGAAATTGACAAGGATTTTTATTGCTCATGTGATTTTATGCAGATGGGTAATTATGAGCCTGAACACTGTCACGGAAAAACTCAAGGTTATTGTGATGGATGTTCAGCAAGACACCGCAAACACCCAACACCTGAACAATTCAAAGAGGAATACGGCTTTGATTATCCCGATAAGGGTGCAGTGTACTGTTGCGATCCTACAGGTAAACTTAACAGTGATAAATGGTTTATTTTTAATTATAAATGGTTTAAAGAAAACAAACAACGCTACACCAATGACGGTCAAGATTTACTATGTATCTGCGCCTGTACTCCCTTTGGAATACCGCCTGAAAACTGGAAGCCTGAATGAACTACGAAAGTAAATCCTACTGGATACAATTGAAGAGATAATAAGAAGACCAGTAGATTCAAATAATTGTCCTAGAGCAGTTATGTACGAGCTGCTAAAATTAATAGGCGAGCATAATGGAACTGAAAAGAATAGAGAATAAATACCTTGAAACTAATGGAAAAACCTATAGGAGAAAAATATGGAAAAATTAACTATCGAAATTGAATTAACAAAAGAAGAAATGGAAGCGTTCAATAACCTTATTGAACAGGGTTGTTATGACCGAGAGAAATACCTAAAGCGGCTTATTATTCTTGCAATCGAAAGAAAAAGAAGAAGTAAAAATCTTAATAATAAAATGCCCAAAATAAATACGGGTAGTGAAAATGTTTAATTTCCCTTTATGTGTTTCTCATAAATTTTTGAGGCTAATATGACTTTTTCTTGGATGTCTTTGTTTCCGCTGTTAAGAAAATTTTGCCTAGCCTCAGGCGCAAGTAATGCTAGTGTTTTAACCGAAATTTCTAACGCTTTAGCCCTGATTTCTTGTTCATTCATTTTGTACTCCTTAATTTATTATCGGCAGGGAGAGTAAACACCTTGAAAACTATGAAAAAATCGCCTAAAATGAAAGGCATGACCGCCAAAGAGGTAGCTGAAGAATGTGGTGTATCTTGTTACTTATGAATAGCGCTTACAATGACCACATGTATACGTTATCGCTCCAGCGGTCGGGCTGTAAGGTGTCATGTGATGTCGGTATCTTTCTGGCGATTCATAACAAACAGGGCAAAAAGGAACATCATCGCCGTCTTTCCAGTATTTAGCATTTCGCCATATTAACGGATCGGATTCATGTTCTTTTAACCGTCGGTTTTCCTGTTCAAGAGCCATGTTTTTGTTAATTAAATCAGTTATAACTAATTGGGTTTCAAGTAACTGTTTATTCCATTCACTTACTTTTAATAAAAATTCATCTTTTGAAATATCATCTTTCTTAATTTTAGACGCAAAGTCAAATAAAGAATGAGCAAGAGAAACTAAAGCCGTAACTGCGGCGATTGGATTATCCATATTTATATATCGGTTTTATAGAGGTTTTTATGAATTTATATTTAAAAGAACAAAACGGAAAAATGTTAAAATTAGTCAATCCGCTAAGTGGTATGCCGTTTTTTGCGGAAATTATTAAAGATACAAACGCATATCTTATAAAAAATAAAGGCGCATATATTAAAGGCGAAAATGTCAACATTAATATCAGTGATGACGGCGAAGCATTAATTAATATAACAATAGCGGTAGCTACTCAGGTAGACGAACCTCAAAAGGAGGTATCTTAAAACCTATGAAAAAATCCAGTAAATGGATACCGTATATATATACTAAGTAAGAATCAACGAATTGCAAGGAGGAATAATGGCAGCAAAAATTGAGCAAGAGGTCAAAACAATGTCAATAAAATGTAAAACTTTTGGCTCATATCTTTACTGTCACGGCAAAGAAAAAAAGATGTGTACGTTTTTCCAAAAAAGAAAACGGCGTTATCAGATTGTCCAGAGAGCGTAAGTGATGCGTTTATGAATGAAGAGTATGACGCTGAAATAACCATAAAAGAGGATATAGAAAACGAATGGAAGAATTTATAAGTTTTCAAAAATTTAAAACTGAAGACGGCAGAATAGAAAATGAATATTAAAAATCATTTTCACGTTATAGATTGACAATAAAACTAAATGGAGGTTTAATTAATTATGATTTATTTATCTAATTTTAGAACAGCAGGAAATGATCCTAGAGCTATTTCAATAGCCGCTTTAACACCAAAAGGATTTAAAGGTGAAAGACGGAAAGATTTAGCGCCAAAATTCTCTACAGTGAAAAATTTTAAAGATGGAAAAATTACAAATGCTCAGTATATAGCCGAGTATTGCGATATTATTTATAGCCACGATCTTGATAAACTAGTTAAAGAGCTAGACGGACATATTTTACTCTGTTATTGCGAGAAAAACGAAATTTGCCATAGATTTTTATTAGGTTTATATCTAAAAGTTGAAACAGGAATCGAAGTAGAAGAAATCGGTGGATTTGATGAAAAATTTAAAGAATCGTTTGAGAAAAACGGTATACCTATGAGATTATTATTAAGTGAAGAAGAAAAAAACAAATACGGACTTCATAACAAGTACGAAGACGACAATATCATAGGACACTGGAGAGAATTAAACGCAATAGGCGCAAATGAGTTATTTATAAACGGAATGAATTAACTAAGTATATATATAATAATTGATTAAAAACGTATTAGGCAGATTAAGATTGTGGAATTTTGAGACATGAACATATTGCAGTTTTATGAGATATTAGAATATTCTATACAATTCAAGCTTGATATATCTTCTATTCCTTATCAAGAAGCGCAAGAGCTTTACAACAATTTGAATGACTTGATAAAAATAGCAAGAACGAATGAAGAAAAATCCTCTACAAAAACAGTAAGCATATACTAAGTATATACTACCGAATTGTTTTAATAAACTCTTGACTATATAAAATTAGTTAGGAGTTTAATTATGAAGAAAAAAGTCCTAAGAAAAACCAAAGTCTTGACGGCTCGACCGGATTTTACGACTTCAAGAGGCGGCAGCGGCTTCTTGATCTCTAATAATCCGCTTTCAGGCGGCGGCGGCGGTTAACGGTTTTGGCGGAAATGGAAGCCATTAAGCAGGCTCTACAAACAATAGAGCTTGCTTATAACAATTCAAAACAATGTATTTTATTCTATTCAGGCGGTAAGGATTCAGTAGCCTGTTTACACCTCATAGAAAAATACTATTTTAAAAATAACATACACTTAGTATTCATGCCTTTTGTCGAAGGGCTAAAAGAAACCGATCTAGTCATTGAAATGGCAAAAAAGCAAGGATATGGAATTCATCAATACCAGCATTGGGCTTATTTTAAATGTAAAGCCAACGGAATATTCTGTTTACCTTCCGGCAAAGAAAAGAAATTAAGCGATATTTACAAAGAAGTCCGAGAGGATTTAGGAAATCTCCCAATATTTTACGGAGCGAAAAAATCAGACGGTATGTGGAGGCGTTTAGTAACTTCTAACGCCAAATGGATGGTAAATGTCCACGCTCCTATCTATACTTGGTCAAAATACGATGTATTGCTTTATTTAAGACACAATAACCTCGAATACCTAAAACAGGAAGGTGACAGAATTTCGGGTGTTGATCTTTCCGAGAAATACCTGTTATGGGCTCTTACTAACCAGCCTCAAAGCTACGAAGCGATTAAAAAGGAATTTCCGTTCACAGATGTTATTATAAAAAGACAGGAAGTAAGGAGCGTGCAATGAAAGACAAAATGAGTTTAATACAAAGATGCCGGAAACACTTTATAACAATAACTAAACATAAATGGTTTGTATTTATAGAGTGCTGTAAATTAGGCATTATTTGGCAGGGAATTACCCACGATTTAAGCAAATATTCACTAGCTGAATTTATTCCGTCTGCAAAATATTTTCAAGGCAACAGATCGCCAATTGAAGCAGAAAAAGAGGCGATTGGTTATTCTTACGCATGGAGAAATCATAAAGGTAAAAACAAACATCATTGGCAATGGTACATTGATACCGAAAAGAACGAAGACGGAAGCTGGAATATTACTGTAGCCCCTATGCCTCTAAGATACATAAAAGAAATGGTTGCTGACATGATTGGAGCTGGTAAGGCATATTCTAACGGCAAGAGCGGATTAAGAGAAGTATGTAGATATTACCACAAAAAGAAATATGAGTGGGTTATACATGAAGAAACACAGAAAATACTTGAAGATATGATTGGGTATCCGTTATGGCTAGAAAAAGTAGCCTGCCAAATGGAGGCTGCGGAATAAAATGAACGATCTATCTTTTTACAACGAATTAACCGCACATGAAAACATAGTAATCAAACGCTCTCAGATTAAAAACGCTCCCTATAATCCGCGCAAGATCACAAAAAAAGAACGTGATAACCTTTATAAATTATTAGACAACCATAAATTAGTTGATGATCTTGTGTGGAATATCCGTACAGGAAATTTAGTCTCAGGACATCAGAGATTGACGTGGATTGACCTTAAAGCCCGAGAAAAAGGATTAAAAGACTTTAACTTAAAAATTAATAAAATAGACGTTGATCTTAAAGAGGAAAAAGAAATCAATGTCGGTATGAATAACGAATCCGCTATGGGTAAATACGATGTTGATCTACTAGGTAGCCTCATCGAAGAAATAGACTACGATCTGGCAGGTTTTGACGATAAATCCATTGATACTTTATTAGGCGGTTTCGATCCCGAAATGTTAAACGATGACGATCTCCAAAAGAGAGCCGATGACTACGATGAAGGTATAGCGCATAGAAAACGTATGCAGAAAGCAAGCCAAAAGACAAATAATATAGATTATTATTCATGTTTGGTTTTTAAAGACGAATCGAACAGGCAGGAGTTTTTTGCTCTATTGGGAATTAAAGACGAGATGTATATTGACGGGAATAAAGTCATGGAAGCAATAAGAGAGAAATTTAATAAAAAATCACTTTAATAAACCTCTTGACTTATAGTATCATATATAGTATTATTAAATTATGGCAGTAATAAAGAAACTTATCCAAAAAATGAAAAACCAGCCTCATGGTATTTTATTAGACGAAGCTGATAAAGTGCTGCGTCATTATGGATACAACTGCAAACGGATAGAAAGCTCGCATCGTCAATATATTAATTCTTCAGGCGATGTAATAACTATTGCCGGAAAAGGACAGTTAAAAAAAGCCTATGTCACTGCCATACTAGAACGCATAGGCGAAAAATAATGGAGGATATAATGAATATAAAGAATTATCTGGATCGACCTTATCATATCGTAATACAACATATCAATGACGAATCCGGCTCATATTATTTTGCAACTGTTAGAGAATTTGACGGCTGTATGAGTCACGGTGATACATACGCGAAAGCCTTTGAAAATATCCAAGACGCTATGAAAGGCTGGATTGAAGCAAAGCTTGAAGGCGGCTTTGCGGTTCCTGATCCGATTGACGATAACCAGTACAGCGGTAAATTTGTTTTGAGGATACCTAAGAGCCTTCACGCTCGACTTGCTATGGAAGCGGAACAAGAAGGGGTATCGCTCAATCAGTATGCTCTCTACAGGTTAAGCAATTAATAAGAGAGTACGCACTTTCTAAGTATAAACTTACGAATAGCCTGCAATTATTTACTTAGTTAAAATAATTTCATGGGTAATATAAAAACCGTAAGCATTAAAGCAGTCAATATAAAAGACACTTTTGGAAAAGCCACTGATGAAGCAATCAGAAAAGCTATTGAAGCTGTAAAGAAAGAAAACGCCGAACTGGTTATTTTAGATAAAAAACCCGGCAGACCTACAAAATATAGCGATAAATTATGTAAATTATTACCTTATTTATTTTCTAATGGGGAATCTGTTTTAGAGGTTTGTACTTATCTGGATATTACTAAAGAAACATTTTATCAATGGGTAAAAGATTATAAAGAGTTTTCTGACTCCTATAAAAAGGGTTTAGATTTATCAGAAGCATGGTGGATAAGGCTTGGCAGGAGTGGAGCTACAGGGGCAAAAAAGATAAATCCCGCTACATGGATATTCAATATGAAAAATAGGCACGGTTGGACTGATAAAAAAGAAGTAAGACACGATGGCAACATCTCCATAGGCAAACCGCCTTCACCAGAGGAAGCATATCCAGATTGAACCCATGAAAATCGGGAACTGTACTCTTTACAATGCTGACTGTTTAGAAGTAATGCCGACTTTGCATACAGTTGACTTCATATTGACCGATCCGCCCTACGGTACAACCGCCTGTTCATGGGACAGCGTAATTCATTTTGACAAGATGTGGGATTGTATAAATAAAGTAATAAAAGATAATGCCTGTATTGCGCTTTTTGGAAGCGAGCCTTTTTCGAGTTATTTAAGAATAAGTAACATAAAGAATTATAAATATGACTGGATATGGGATAAAATAAAAGGTACGGGTTTTCTTAACGCAAAGATACAACCAATGAGAAACCATGAAATTATAAGCATTTTTTATGATAAGCAATGTATTTACAATCCGCAAAAAACCTATGGACATCAAAATAAAAAATCATTTCGTGCTAGACATCTCCAAACTGATGTATACGGGAATATGAATAATGATTATCTGTACGAATCTACTGAAAGATACCCAAGAAGTATACAAATGTTTTCCACGGATACACAAAATTCTTCGCTTCATCCAACGCAAAAACCAGTGGCACTATTAGAATTTCTTATTAAAACTTATACCAACGAAAATGACATTGTGCTAGATTTTACGATGGGAAGCGGATCAACTTGTGTCGCTTGTAATAATACTAACAGGCAATTCATAGGTATTGAAAAAAACGCAAAGTATTTTGACATTGCTTACAATCGAATAAGAGAAGCCAACAGGCAGGGCGATCTATTCAGAGAGGCTGTCTAATGCAGATTGATTTTAGCACCCTTCCTCAATTGGTAAACAAGAAATTCTACCCCTTATGGTTCGATCATAACCGGTTTGTCTTATGCTACGGCGGCGCGGGAAGCGGAAAATCGGTAGACGCTCACATGAGAATGATCTACCGATGTGTGGCAGAACCAGGACATAATTACGCCGTAATCAGGAACGTAGCGGCGACAAATAATATCAGCACGATCCCATTAACAAGGCAGTGTATAACTAATTGGAATCTATGGTCTTTATTTACCGAGAATAAGTCGGAGAAAACAATTACCTGTAATTTAAACGGCAATCAGATCAAATTCTTAGGCTTGGACAACATTGAGAAAATCAAGTCTATTACTTTCGATAACGGAGTATTAACGGATATTCTCATAGAAGAAGCGACAGAGATCACAGAGAGGGACTTTAACCAGCTTAATTTACGGTTAAGGGGCATGGCAAAAGTACCGTTTCAAATGACTTTATTACTTAACCCTATTTCTGATTCACACTGGATTAAGAGGCGTTTCTTTGATAATCCTGGTGATAAAAAAGACAAGATAACAATTCATCATTCAACTTATCTTGATAACAGATTCATAGACAAGGATTACAGAGACGAATTAGAAGCGTTGAAGTATGAAGACCGGGTTTATTACGATGTCTACGCTTTAGGGAAATGGGGTGTTATCGGTAATTTGGTATTCAGAAATGTCAAATATGAGGAGTGTCCGTATAGACCGGAAGATTTTGATCTAATTTTATCAGGACAGGATTTCGGCTTTAACCATTACAACGCTATAGAGCTGATCGGGATTAAAGACAGCAACAAGTATTCTTTCAGCGAGCTTTATGTAAGGCACATGACCAATGACGAAGTAATAAAAGAGAATGAGGCAAAAAATATTTTAGATAAAAGACAAAGATGTATAGCAGACAGCGCGGAGCCTAAGTCTATCAAGGATTGGGTGCAGGCTGGTTATAATATGGTCGGTGCGAAAAAAGGAGCTGACAGCGTAAAGGAACAAATATCTTGGCTAAATCGCGGTACATGGTATGTCGATCCCATCGCTTGTCCGGGACTTGTATCTGAGATAGCTACTTACAAGTGGAAAGAGGACAGGGACGGCAATCCTTTAGATGAGCCTGTTAAGTTTAAAGATGACGCAATCGCAGCGTGTGTTACGGGTGATACAATAGTTCATACTGAAAATGGAAACATAAAAATTAAAGATTTAATCGGCATGGAGGGTTATTTATTTTCATGGGACGGAGAAAATAAAGTTAAAATGTTTTTCTATAACGTATCGTTGACTAGGTGTAAGCAAAAAATATATAATGTAATTACGAGCGAAGGCAGTTTTAAAGCAACAGCAGATCATCCTGTATTAACAGAAACAGGTTGGAAAGAAGTATGTGAATTGACAATAAACGACAAGGTGGTAAAAATTGACTGTAATTTATGATAATAAAAAATGGGCAAAAAAAAATGGATATTATCAGTCAACACTAAGAAAATTTGTAGGTAAAAAATGGTTACATCAATATGTATATGAAAAAGAAGTTGGTATAATTCTAAATGGTTATGAAATACACCATATTGATAAAAACAAGGATAATAACGATATAAGTAATTTGGAATTAGTAAAATCAAAAGAACATGGTCATAAGCATACTTATAGAGATAATCCAGAAAGAATGAAAAACCAAAAAGAACATCTTGATAAAATAAGACCAAAAGAAACTTATAAATGGTCGCAAGAACCTGACTTAATAAAACGTGAACAACATAGAGCAAAACATAAATCGGCGATGGCTTTAATTGAACCTGTAAAATATATCTGCGTGAATTGCGGAAAGGAATTTATGAACACTCCTAACGGGATACATAGGTTTTGTTCAAATTCTTGTAAATCTGCTTATCGTAGGAAAATGGGATTTGATAATGAGGAAAGAATATGTATGGAATGTGGGAAATCATTTACTGTAAATCATTATGTAAAATCCGTAACCTGTAGTCCGCATTGCCAAAACGTAAAAAGAGCAAAAACAATTAAAGCGAGAAAAGATGAATTGCGAGCTGGTTAAAATTGAAGCTATAGAAGAATGTCCTGACTTAGAGGACGTTTATAATCTCGAAGTAGAAAATACTCATTGTTTTGCCGTAAATGGCGGTTTTATCATACATAATTGTCGGTACGCAATAGAAGACTACGGAAAACCGAGAGGGAGCAGCTCCTCAGTAGGAGAAGCGCGGACTTTATGGGGTTAACTTTTATCTGCTTTGGTCTTCCCTTTTTTTAACGTTTTGAAAACTGGAAACGTCGTCGTGCGCCGGGTTGACCATACTTTTTTCGTTCAACCATGCGCGGATCGCGGGTAAGGAAACCATTGTTGCGCAGACTTGTGTAGTTGGCGTGATCAACCTGACAAAGAGCGCGGGCAAGCCCGTGTCTGCATGCGCCTGCCTGACCATTGCAACCGCCGCCGTACACGTTGATTACAACGTCGTACTTGTTTTCGCTGGCTGTAACCGCAAGAGGCTGGCGTACCATCTGCACATGCTCTCCCAGAGAGAAATATACGGACAATTCTTTGCCGTTTATAAAAATCTTACCATTACCTTCTTTGACATAAACTCGAGCAACAGAAGTTTTTCTTCTACCAGTACCTATACCAAGATTCTTTCTCGCATGAGCACGAGGAGCATCTAATACACCATATTTTTCTAGAATAAGTTGAAAATTATCAACGCCCATCTCGATCGTTTCATCGCTACAATCAAAAGGTATGTCTGCTGTATTGTGAATAACTTTCTTTTTCATATTCATCTCCTGACTTCTAATTTTGGCTCTTTGCCTGGTTGCCATGTTACCTTTGCATTAAATCTTCCAGAAGGACTAATTAACCGATATGAAATACTATAGTAAACGAGATTATCCCTTTCGTTAGTATACTCCAAAACCTCCTGCCTAGTCCAAGTTAAACTTGGATATTTTTGTTGAAAATAATAATCTAGTTTTTCTAAGCGATCAAAAAGATTTTTCATATATGCTAACATTATACAATATATTAATAAAAAAAATCACGTTGTCTATTTAATTCGGCAATAACCTTTAATATTTAAGCTAAGTAATCTTTTTCTTGTCTTTGGGCGGTCTGCCTCTGGATGGAGAATTCAAAATTATCTCATAGGCGGATTCATCATACAGTGCTTCTTTAGTTTTTGGCTTAATTTTAGCCGCTTCTAATCTCTTTTTTACAGTCTTTAATTTAAGCCCTGATTTTTCTGCCATTTCACTAGCTGTCATTCCAGTCATTACTCCTATTATCGGTTATAAACCCTGAAAATAATATAGTTTCTTAACGATATATATTGACTAAATATAGTTTGTAAACGATAATAAAACAAGAGGAAATAAAAACTAAGTAAATATGAACGTCAAAATTTCATGCAAAAATCTATATATCGCTTTACTTGACGATGATCCAAAAGACTGTTTCAGAGGTGAATGGTTTAATGGTTTTGCACAAAAATTTGGACAGCCTAAATGGGAAAATCTGCTATGTACCGAAAATGCGCAAGAATTTATACAGTTTGCGAATAATTATAGAGACTGTTTGTTATTTTGCGATCCGGGCGCATTAGGTAATCTTGGAAATCATTACGACAGAATAACAAGTGAAAACGACAGGCTTTTATACCGCTGGTTAAACGACAATTCAGGCAGAATTCTTAACGTATTATGGTTAATACATCCTAGCCATTATGAAGACACAAAAGTATTTGATTTAAAAGATCAATTAAATCTTATCGGCGGTGATATACAGAGGCATGAAGTTTATATGCTTTTATGCGATTGGTTATTAAAAAATAATCCGTTGGCTTTATTCCATAAAGATAGAACCGATCCTGCGAATGTAGATATTCAACTTAAAAATTTATATGAACCTGCTCTATCCGCTGTTTGCAAACAGTTAGAACTTAATATTAGCAAGAAAAAAGAAAAAGGTAAAAGGTTATCAATATCAAAGTATTATTACGAATTACATAAAAAGCAATGGGAGAAAAACCATGAAAACTTGTAGCGACTGTAAATATGTGAATTTTAAGGCTGGTTACTGAAAAATATATGGAGGTTTTATGGACAATGAAAAAATAAATACTTGTATACATACAATGGTAAACAGTAAATACCGTATCTCTTCAATATGGAGAGAATGGTCAACAATGAATTATTCATTTTTTGGATGGGAAACCATTATATGGGAAAAATGCGGCGAACTACCCGAACCTGCTTCATGCGCAAAAGAGAAAATAGCACATATCGAAGAAACAGGAATAAGCGCAGATGGCGTAGTTAAAAGACATTGCGTTTTATATAAAAAGATAATAGATAACAATGGCGAATGGTTAGATACAGCTAGTGATTAGTTAGCACTTTAGCTATCTAGGTGAATAGAAACGGAGGGAGAGAATGATAAACAAAACTAAACTGGAAGCGATTAACACTTGTGTAGAAACAATAAGGCAAATTGATTGTACACTTGGTTACACTGGTAGAAGCCATTATACATTAGTATGCGCTGGACAAAATACGGATATACCTAATGAATTAATCGATAACGCTCTTTCAACGTATAAAGAAACCCTAACATTGAAACTAAAACAATTAGGGTATGAAGAAAACTATGTGGAAGTAACGACTAGGGGTTAATCCGCTTAGGCGTGTAAATAAAACTGAGGGGAAACAATGACACACACTATGACTGATGAAGAATTTGTTGAATATCAGAAAGACAAAGATGAACTTGCAAAATTAAAGTACGAATATAATAACTTAAAAGAAAATATTTCAAAAGCCGCAAGTAGATGGTTTGATCATAATGAAAGATGGTTAAAAAATGGTTGTAGTGCCGAAACATTGTTATTAACAAAATGTGTACGAGATAATATTAAAGATATTTTTGGTTGTTGCGACTGTTGTCCGAATGGAATGTTTTTAGGTTGTCCGTTTGGACATTCAATGGCGTTTTCAAAATGACCCTAACCCCCAAACCCTGCACTTGCACTATCACCCTGCCAATATCTGAGTTGGTTTTACAGACGGCAAGGAAATATATTTTATGAAATCCACCATTTTTGAAAACCGATTTGAATATAAAGTTTAACAATAATAGGAGGCGAAATGAATAAAAAAGATTTACTAGCAATGGCGGCGAATAAGCGGTTAAGACATTTTGTTTTATGTCATCATTGTAAGGCGCAAACTGAATATTTTTCAACTAAGGAAAAAGCGATTAGAGGCTGGAATAAAGGTGAACGAAAAAGGCGTTGATACCAACTAAGTATAAACAAACGAATTGAGATTATTTATTAAGTAGATACAATCTAGTTAATAAATTTAGCGGAGGGGAAAAATGGAAGGATTAAGTCTGAGACAGCAGGAAGTGTATGACTACATACTAACTTTCAAAATGGATAAAGGTATGTGTCCGTCAATTCAAGATGTGGCGGAAGGATTGAGCTTATCGAGTACAACGGTTGCTACTTATGTGGATAATCTCAAAAAAAAAGGCTATGTAACTAGTGAATATGGTACGCCTAGATCGTTACAAGTAGTTGCATTAAAAGAGGCTGTATGAGAAAAATAATCACCGCAATAATCAATTTCTTCAAAAAGATTTTCAAGCGCAAGCCGAAGACTGAAATCAAGCCAGAAATTGTCATGCCTATAAAATCTGTCGATCCTGATAAACCAATCATAAAAAAGCCAAAACGCCGTTACTACCAATTAGACATGAGAAACTACATCGAAAGAAACGGCACTATCTACCGTAATCCGCCTAAAGTAAGAATGAGAAAGAAAGAGCGTATCAAAAAGCGATGGGAAGGAAAGATCAGGTTTGAAAATGAAAAGAGAGGTGTTGTATGGACGAACTAGCAACAATCAGGAAAATTGAACAGGCAAGAATTGCGCTCAGAGAGGTTAAAGACCTTGAAGAAATTAAAACGATTGTAGATCAAACAGAGGCACTAAAAGCCTATGTGAAATCATCAAAAGCATCAACAGAAATACAATCAGACGCTATAGAATTAAACATGATAGCGGTAAGGAGGTTAGGCGAATTATCGGCGGCTCTTGACAAAGCAAAGGGTGGACAGCCATATCAAAAAAAATCTACTAGTCCGCATAACGGACGAGTAGAAACTAAAGCCGAAGTTTTATCAAAAATCGGCGTAAACAGACAAAAAGCAAACAGGGCAGAAAAATTTGCAGCAATACCCGAAAAAGAATTTCAAGCAACAATAGCTGCCGCAAAAGCCGCTGGTGAAAGAGTAACAAAATCACTGTTTAAAACCGAAGAAACAGAAAAGAAAATATCTGATAATTCAAAATCAGAAATGAGAGTATCCGAATTCATTAAAACTGGAATAAAACCAAAAGGCTGGAAGGACGGCATTGATGATGAACTTTTAGAGAATTATGAATCGGCAAAAGAAAGATTATCAGGTAGTAAAGACCGTAACGACAAAAAAGCACAGTCAACCATTAACGCTGACAAAGACCCTGTTATTGAAACTACTCTTAACATCTTAAAGCTGATGATTAAAACCAGAGGCAAAGACTATATGATCGCTGTATGTAAAGCTTTAAAGACAGAACTGAGTAAATTGATCTCATGGGCTGAGAAACAATAAAAGATTTATTTGAACTAATAAGAATTGCATGGGTAGAAAAGAAACTATAAGGAGTTTATTATGTTAAATATGCCGCAAATTGTAGCCGCCTGCATTACAGGTTTCTTTGTATTTATCGCATTAATGGTACAGCACGTTTTATCAAGCCGCAGAAAAAAGATTGAAGATGTTGCCAGTGCTATTATTCCGCGAAGGGCTGAATTGTACAGGGAGCTAATACAAAAAATCTGCAACACTGGTATTCAATACAAGTATGAAAATGACACTCCAAAAAACGAAAAGATCGCCTTTTTACATGAGACCTGCAATAGAGCTATATGGGAACTATGCCCGTATGCAAGTAAAAATGTTTTAGATGCCATCACCAAACTTTCAGAAATATGCGCTAATCATCGTGAAATAATAACCGAGGCTGATGACAGTGCCGAAAAATGGCATAACTTCAAACAAGAATTTAAATTCTATTTGGCTCCTTTTGTAACTCTTGTACGGTTAGATTGTCTGAGTAATCCTATAGATAAGATATTTGAGGATAAAAAAACAAAAGGATTTATTGAAACGTCTTATCCTAAAAAAACGTTAGTAAAAAATAAAAAAGAGCAAAAGAATACGGAATAACAAGTCAGTTTATGAAGTTTTGTTAATTCGCAAGATGTCAAGTTCTTGCAATATTTTATAATATTAATACCGTTAACATAAACTTAGTAAATATTCCCGAATTGCCCCACCTTTAAACTGCGTATACATTTTCTTGTATGGCAGTTAACACTCCCTAAAAAAAATATCAAGATAATTACCCCGAATGGAAACTTGTCCGTGATTGCGTTAGCGGTCAAAAAAGCGTCAAGGCAGGTGATTATCTTCCACAACCCGAAGGAATGTCCGATCCCGATTTTAAAAATTACAGGGCAAGGGTTGCATTTTTTAATGCAACAGGAAGATGTGCAGACGCATATCACGGGCATCTTTTTGCTAAAGACCCTGCGCAATCTGGTGACATATCCAAATCGTTTAAAAACAATCTTGACAACATAGATAACTGCGGTACTTCCATAGATGAATTTGTTTCGACTATTGTATTTGATGGAATACAAGTAACGTGGGGAGCTATTTTAGTTGATCATGTTCCAGTACCCGAAGGAGCTTCTCAAGCTGAGGCTCAAAATTACGGCGGAGCTTTCTTAAAGTGGTACAATGGCGAATCTATTATTAATTGGAGATACTCTGTAATAAACGGAGCGCAAAAACTTTCATTGGTTGTGTTAAGAGAGGACATAGAAAAAGAAAACGAAAAAGACAAATTTACAACGGATATTACAGAAGTATACAGAGTATTAGCATTGGATGAAATTAATCGTTATTACCAACAGGTTTTTACAAAAGATGATAAAACTGAAAACGGGTTTTTAGCAAGCGATCCTATCTATCCGCAGATTAAAGGCAAATACTTTGATTACATTCCTTTATTTACCTGTCCAGGGGAAGAACCTGAAAAATCAATGTTACTTGATCTTGCTTATGAGAATATCGGGCATTATCAAAAAACCGCAGAGCAAGAAAACGGATTATATCTAACCAGTTTTGCTACACCATGCGCTGTGAACATGGAGCAGCTTCTTAAAAGTGAGAATAAGCAAACTGGAGAAAAAACATATCACACAATCACTTTAAGCCCTTCACGCTTCTTGTTTTTTGCACAAAAGAATGAAGATGGTACGTTTACAAATGTTGATGTCAAATTTTTGGAATTTACCGGAGCCGGGCTTTCTCAAATAACAATCGCGCTGAACAACTGTCTTGACCGTATGGCTAAACTTGGAGTGCAGGCGATAGGAGCGGAAAAAAGAGGTGTTGAAACAGCAGAGGTCGCTAAAATTCGCAGAGCCTCAGAAAACGGCGTGTTGGGAGCTTTCGGAAGAAGCATGAGCAATAAAGTTACTCAAGCTGTCAGGTTAATGGCGAAATGGAACTTAATCCCTGATGAAGAAGCTGATTCATGGTCTTATCAATTAAATTCAGATTTTAATGTCGAGCAAATGTCAGCGCAAATTCTCTCTATCATGCACAATGCTAGACAGAGCAATGAAATTACAAAAGAAACATGGCTTAATTCATTAAAGAAAGCAGGATTGGTCGCTGAAGATGTTTCTATAAATGATTATATTAATGCGTTACAAAACGATGACAATGCTTTAAGTCATGGTGCTAGCGGGGATTAAAACAGAAGTTATGGAGAATAAGAATGAAATGCACAAACTGTAAAAAAGAAATTCTTGCAGGCGATATTTATTACAATGGGAATAGCGATCCAAATAAAGGTAAAAAATATTGTGAGTATTGCGACTTTGGCGGTAAGGGTAAAGTAAGAGTAATAGAGCCTAGAAAAGCATATAGGGAAGAACCTAATGGATAACTATAAAGAATTCTTTATAACCCGTAAAGGATATAAAGATTATTTATCATTAAGAGTTTATAAAACCAATAAAGCCATGTACGCAGGATGTAAGAAAACGGATAAACACTACAAATACAACAGTCCATCCGTTCCTGATGCTGGAGCTTTCTTTTTTCCTTCACCTGTTTCAAAATGTAATAAAACTTATAGCGAAACAACGGCTGAAATGTATGGAATTATTTTACTGAATGAAGAAGAACTTGTATACGATCTTATAGCACATGAATGTTTACACGCCTCAATTGCGCATGACAGAATAATAAATAGATATATGAATGATTATTACAACGAAAACGGCGAAGAAGAAAAATTATGCTGTTATTTTCAATGGTTATTTGCGAATGTTATTTACGCACTAAAAGATGAAGGGTATAAAATAAAAATTACAATAAGAGGACTGGATTAATTCAAGGTTTATAAAAAAGTATGGCAAGTGATTAAACAGTATAAAAGAAGTATTAAAACGCACCCCCTGACATGGTTTTATGCTTCCCGATAGCCTCTGGATCGCCAAGGATACGTTTTATTTTAGTTACATTTTTGGAATGCCTGTTTTCTTTGTAACAGGTTTTTTTGCAGTTTTTGCGACTGTCTTTTTGGTAGTCGTTTTCTTTACAACGGACTTTTTGGTTGCTGGCTTAGCAGTTTTCTTAGCTGTTTGATTTTTCGCTGGTGTTCCTATGGGCATAATCACTCCTTAAAAGTTTTATTTATTATCGGCATATCCCTCCTTAATTATAACAGAGAGATATGCAACCACCTTTTAAAAGATACCTGACGTAAGTATTTACTTAGTTTGTATTTCCGAATTGCAAGGAATTTATTTACATCTTAATTTTTTATTGTAGACAAGAATTTTAACTGGATCAGTAGATCAACGCAGTAGCGTAGTTAATTTAGATTGTCTGCTTACGTCTCAGTAGAGAGGTAAATTAAATTCAGAGGTATTAAAATGGCGATTGACAAAGAATTTTTAACGGCACAATTACAGGGTGTGGAAGGCGCGGACGAAAAGATCGCCGCGATTATGACAGAATATGACAAGGAGAAACTTGCTATTCTTAAAAATCGTGATGATATTTTAGTGGAAAGAAACTTATTTGAGAAAAAAAGCAAAGACAATGACGCAAAAATCCTTGAGCTTGAAGCGGCAAAAAAGGAACTCGACGAGAGCCTTAAATCGGGCTTACCCGATAAGGAAAAAAAGGTTTTTGAAGCTGACATTGAGAAACTTAACAATCAGATTAAAATGCTGTCAACAGAAAACAGTAAAATTAAATCCGAATATGATTCAGAAATCAAAAAACTTTCCGATGAAAAAACGCATTACATTGTCGGCGAGGAATTTACCAAGCTGATAAACGCTAACACTGCGATATTCCCTGCTTTGAAAAACGGGCTTATAAAAAGATTTTTTGCCGATTATCCTAAATCCATTTTCGAGCCTTATGACTATAACGGAAAAACCGAATATGTCAGCAATGACGGTCAAAGCAAAGGTAAAAAGATGGGCGATCTCTTAAACGAATTCTTTAATACCGATGAAGGAAAGTATTACATCGAAAACAAAAATAACGGAGGCGGTGCTTCCGGATCGCAAAGACCTGCGACTACCACCAGTGGAATGAAACGCAAGGACTTTGACGCATTATCTTACGAACAACAAGACGCATATATGAAAAACAAAGGCGTCGTTCACGATTAATTATCAAGGAGAACCAAATGAACAATTTAACAAATTTAATGCCGCAGCTTTTTGCTGCAAAAGACATTGTTTCACGCGAAATGACAGGCGTTATCCCTGCATCTTCACGTGACGCCACTGTAGACAATGTATCGGTTGGACAGACTGTTACAGTTCCGGTTGCCAGACCCAGAGGGTTACAGGATATAAGTCCTGGAAATCCGCCAAAAGGAAGCGGTAATGATTTCGATAATGTCGATATAAAAATCGAAAGAATGATGAGCGCCGATCCTATTGTATGGAACGGTGATGAGGAATCCAGTCAGGGAGCAATGTTGAACCCGATGAAGATGGATCAGATAACACAGGCTATGAGGTCGTTGGCAAATAAAATCGAAGAAGACCTTGCTCTTGAAAGCGTTATCGCAGGCATAGGAGCCGGAAACGTATACGGTCAAAAAGGTGTTACGCCTTTTTCCGGTTCGCTTGCTGACATGACCCAAGTACGAAGACTATTAAACACAATGGGCGCGCCAAATACTGAACGGCAATTTGTTGCAAATAATGTTGCGGCGGCGAGTCTTTTGGCAAATCCAAACCTTACTTATGTAAGCCATTCAGGAGGGGAATCAGAACTAAGGCAGGGTATTATGCGCCCTATAATGGGATTCAATATCTGGGAATCAGGCGGACTTGTGACTATAGAACCCGGCGATGCAGCAGGGTATCTGGTAAACGGCGCGGCTGAAGCAGGTGCTAAACAGATATTCATCGATTCTGGCTCTGGTACTTTTAAGAGAGGTAATATTATTACCTTTGCAGGTGATACAACTGAATATGTTGTTGCCAATGACGTGGCAAGCGGCGGAACTCAGTTAACAATTGTCGGCGGTCTTAAAACAGCGGTTGCAGATAATACAGAAATTACCCTTGTAGCTACTGAATACATGCCGAGCATTGCGCTTCATAAAAACGCATTGCTTTTGGTTTGCCGCCCGCCAAAACTTCCGGCAGACGGGGACAGCGCAAAAGATGTTAAAAACATCGTAGACCCTGTTTCCGGTCTAGCGTTCCAAATTGCGCTGTACGGAGACTATATGCAGAATCGCCTTGAGGTAAGATCGGCATGGGGCTGGAGAGCTATTTCCCCCCGCCATATTCTGACCTTATTTGGTTAAGCAATAAAGGGCTGTCTTACGGCAGCCCTAACTTATAGGAGTAAAAAAATGACAATATTAATGAGAAAAGCAGATAAATTCGCTGATATATTTGACAGCCCTGAAACAATCGCACAGGCGCAAAAAGACGGTTATCACGTATGCACAGACGAAGAGTCTAATGCAAGAGATTCTCTTTTAAAAGCAGGTAAGACCGATCTAAATTCTGAAAACAATAAAATAGGCTTGTTTGCATTAAGCAAAAATAAAATCATTGAATACGCAATTGAAAAAGGGCTCGAAGTCGAGGCGTTCAAGAACCTTGCCAAAGATGAATTTGTAGACAAGGTTTACAAAATAATCAAGGCTAAAATTCTTGAAGCAGGTATAAAAACCGCTGAAGAAATCGAACAGGCAAGCGATGTACAGTTGCTTGAATTCCTTGATCTTACCAGTAAGTAAAAGCCATGTCGCTTGTATTTGAAAATGGGACTGGTGTTCCTGATGCGAACACTTATGTAAATCTCCCTTATGTAGAAAATTATTTTACAGGCGACAGGCTTTCTAAATTTAACGAACTTGAAAATAAAGACGAAATAGTAATAGCCGCGACACAATTCATTGACATTTCTTTTGACTGGAAAGGCAGCAGAAAAACACTTGAGCAGGGACTAAATTTCCCGCGCATGGATGTAGAGCTTGACGGCTTTATAATTGAAGGTGTTGCTGTTAAAAAAGCGACTTGCGAGGCTATTTGGTTAGTAATGACAGAAAAGCGGCTATTCAATAACAAAAGTGATCGCACTATTGCCTCAGAAAGCATTGGCGGTGCAGTCAGTGTTTCTTACTTCGATCCAAAAGACAGAGAAAACGTAGCTACGAGATTTGAGGTCTTAAACAGATTATTACGTGGACTTTTCAAGACAGAAAATGAAAAGAAGGGAGGCTCAAACATTGGCTCTGCTTCCGTTATAAGGGCTTAAAATAAGCCTGTCATAAAAAATGTGTAAATGGCTAATAAGTTAGAACTTAAAAAATCTGTTATTGGAGGCGAAAATGAGCTTTGATTATTCTGGTTTTATAGAATTGGCTGAAGAAAAATTAAGCGAATATGGTACACCATGTAAACTTGTATTTTTAGGTAAACAAGTTTACGATGTAAAGACAAATTCTTACATCTACCCTAATAAAAAAGTATATGACGGCAACTGTCTTGTAACCGATTATAAATCACATCTCATAGACGGCACTGTTATTCAGTCGGGAGATCGTGAGGTTTTAGCAACATTGCCTGAAAAACCAATCCCGACACAATCTACATTAAAAGTATATAATTCAAATGAAATACTTGTTAAATCTTATTTAATAATCAATGTTGAAACAATCGCGCCTAATACCGTTGATGTCATTCTCTATAAAATACAGTGTAGGTAACTATGTCAGGGTCAGTAACAGAAAGAATAAATACTCTTAACCAAAAGTTGAACGTTTTACTAGATTTTGTTGATAACGTAGCAACCATGAGGAAATTACAAAAATCATGTATAGGACAACCTGTTACTGGTTTAAAGGACGTTGAAAATATAGTAGATGATTTTCTTGCCAAACGGAGTGAGTAATGGCTAAATGGCAGGGCGTTGACCCGATTGAATGGTGTTCTAAAATAAAAGATGCTCCGAGGGATGCTGTTAATATATTTGCGCTTAGTATCTTGAATGAGGTTGTAGATAAAACACCTGTTGATACCGGAACGGCTAGACAAAACTGGTTGGTGACTGTTAATCAAGAAACTACTGAGAGTAATCCAGAAAGGACAAATGGCAATGTAATTAATGAAGGCGCAGCGGTCATAAGAAACGCGAAAGGCGATGATACTATTTATATACAGAATAATTTGCCTTACATCGGAGTTTTGGAATTCGGTCGAGTAAATGGTGTAAAAAATCCAGTAAAAACAACACCGCAGGGCAGATCGACCCAAAGTCCAAACGGGATGGTTGGCGTAACTTTAGCAAAAGCAGATCAATTATGGGATAAAGCGGTAAAGGAAAATTTATGAGTGATACTCTTATAGCGGAAGTAATTGATCAATTGCTTGAAGAAATGCACCAGAGCAGTATTGATAGAAGTAAAAAAATCTATAAAGAAATAGATATTAATGAATTAATATACTCACTAAATGATTGTATCAGTCTTTTAAGTAAAGAATTAATAGAATGTATGGGTGAAGGCACGCTTGAACGTCATGCGGTATTGGTAATTAGTGTATTAAAGGAATGGTGTGAAAAATTAAAGGCGGGGGAATATAAATGACAGATACCTACATTGAGCAAACCCTTATTGATGCTTTTTTAACCCTTAATGAATATTCAGGTATTCCCTATATCACCAGAGACCCACAAGGTCGATTACTAAATGTCGCTTTATCCAATACTGATTTTAAGCCTCCGCAGGATAACCGTTTTTTCATACTCTCTTTTTAGGGAATGAGCCTGAGCCAAATTCTTTAGGTGTTTTTGCTCCCAATGAATGGACAGGAATTTTCCAAATTGACATCATGGTTCCTTTAGGAGCTGGTAGGGATGAAAGCAACGCCAAAATTAACGCCATAAGCCGATTGTTTTCAAGGGCTAAAATGTTTGATAAAGTAATGTGCATTAAATGTTACAGGGCTAATCATGGAGCAGAGGGAGCTTACTATAGAACTGTAATGAGGGTTGAATATAGGGCGGTTCTTGAAAATAGTAAGTAATTACTTTTCTTGGTGTTTCTCATTAAGTGATTAGGTTATTGAAAAAAAATAACACAGTACATACTTACTTAGTTTATATTTCCGAATTACGCTCATTAATTTCTATACTTATTCTTTTTATAACTTAATCGAAAGTATAGGAGAAATTATGTGGAAAACAGACAAAAATACGAATGCTTACTTATTCGAGACTGAAGGCAATGAAATATCAAATCCAAAGCTACAGCCACTACGAAGGGTATCAAGCTCACTAGAGGGCAGTTACGAAACTATCGAAAACGACACTGTGCTTCCAGGGCGTAACCCGTCAAAAAACCATCGAGGTACAGACAGTAACGCAGGCGATCTTGTTGTAAATTTCGCAGCACTTGAACAGGATAAAATGTTCGAGGCTGTTTTGTGCAGCGAGAAAGGGTTTGTTAAAAACAGTACCTTGTCTGACACTGAATACGATGTATACGAAATGACACATGGCAATAAACAGAGGTATTTTGCATTACTTAAATACTTCACACAAGAGCCTAAACTTTATCAGCTTTTCAAGGGACTGTAATTCAATACGCTTAATATATCATTCGAGATCAGTTCTCTTGTAAAACTTACTTTCGGTCTTATGGGTTCAAACAACCCTCAATTGCAAGACAAAGATGAATTCAGAGCCGCTTATCCGGGGATCATTGACAATGACGGAAATATAATTAATCCGCTTCCTACTTTCACCACTGAAGAATTTATTACTTTAGTCGGTAACTGGAAATTCAAGGGCAAGGGTGATGCAGAGCCAGTTGAGTATATTGACGGCGTGAGCATTACTTTAGATTTCAACAACAACATGGAGAATTTACAAGGACTGTTTCAGGAAGAAGCTATCGACAAGTCCTTAGGTATATTTAACATAACAGGCACAATTAACCAGTACGTCAAAGACGGTAAACTATACAACTTGGCAAAACAGGGAGAGAGCGGAGAGCTTTACATTACTGTTAAGAGTGATAAAGACGATACTGAATACACATTCATACTTAAAATCAATTTTGATAATTCTACCATGAGCGGCGATAATCAACTTCAATATGCTCTCCCGTTTACCACATACGGAGAAGATCGCTTCATGCTGAGAAAGAAAGTGAAGAAAGATGAAGTTGTCATACCCGATGTTCCTGTTTCCGGCGTTTCTCTTAATAAAAACACATTGACACTTGTTGAAGGAAATTCTGAACAATTAACCGCTGCTGTATCTCCAAACAATGCTGCAAATAAAGCGGTTGAATGGACATCTGACGATTCAGATACAGCCACCGTTGACCAAGACGGAAATGTCCTTGCAATCGCACAAGGTACAGCAACAATCACTGTTAAAACAGATGACGGCGGTTTTGAAGATACTTGCGAAGTCACAGTAGAGGAGAATTAAAATGGATTTAAATAATTTAGCGACACAAGAAAACGCAGAGGCTGGGGATTGGTTTCCTGTCGAGCTTTACGGTAAGAAACAGAATTTTGACCTTAAAATCTACGGTGATGATTCAGATGTGGTACAGAAATTTATCCGAAAATCATCAAGAAAATTCGGCGGCGCGGTAGGCGATCTTACAAAAGGGAAAATGCCCGACGATAAAACCCTTGACGAAATGAAAGAAGACGATAAAGAAGCTGTACTCATTCGTATCTGCGGAATTCGCGGCTGGAATGACGAACGCACTAAAGCAGAACCTGTTTTATGGGACGGCAAAGAGCTGAAAGACGAGCCAGCTACTTATAAATTCTTGCTTGAAAAAATCCCTGCTTTGAAAAATTTTATTTTAAAGATTGCGAGGGATCGTACCAATTTTTTATCGAAGCCGAGCGGGAATTAGAGAAAGCTGTAAAGCGATTCTTTTTCCTTCACTCGGATAGAACTAGAAAAGTAGGCAAGGAGATAGAGCATTATACCCATGCGGAGGAACGGCAAAAAGTTTGGGATACTTTCAAAAATAATCCAGCAGGGTATGAAAGATGGAAACGAGCGCAGGGTGAAATGTTTGATAATATTCCCCCTCCTGCCTGTTTTGCTTACCTGTTTAACTGTTTTTTAGACCTTTACTACCTGTCTAGCGAAAACGCTGGATATACAGAGATTTATAATTATTGTCAGTCAACTAAGAATGATTTTTGTATTTATGAAATTTCGCTTATAAGGAAATGTTATTCATGGGCAGCGCATGAACGAAATTTGGCATTTCGGGAATCTCATTGATCTTCATCAATAATCAATTCAATTTGTTCACCTGATACAGGAAATGCCTTTTTTAAAGTTCTGTAAAATTGACCCCATTCCTGAGATACTTTCATTAATGTAATAGACGCATACAGATGATGACTTAAAGAAGGGTGTCCTATATCGTCAGTAAACCATTGGTGATGTTTAGATTTTCTCTTGCCGCTGTCTGTAGGGGGATTTATTCTGTGCAATTCTTCCAATATACCGGGCGCAAGCCTGCTATACACGATGTCATTTGTTATTTTCCCAACAATACTTGGTCTATTCACCTTCATGCCTTTCCATTCCCAGCCTTTTAATCTAAATATTTGAATATAGAATTCATCGGGAAATCGCTTTGCCCATGCAGCGTATTCTTTACGAAGGTATTTATCTAGTATTTGTTGTAGCGCATCCCTATCTCTTACTTCCTGATAACCAGTTGCTTCATCTATTAGAGCAATGATTCCGATTTTCGCAAAAATATTTAAAAATTCCCTGCTTCTAACGGCGGCGGGTCTGTATTCTATGGGTAACATATAATTATTTTGAAGTTTCAAAACGGCATTACATATCTCAGGCAACAATTCAGCAGAATAACCGTTTGTTAACAATCCTCCCTTACCAATTCTTTTAAATTTTATCGGATAAGTTAGGGGGTTGTTTAACTCCTTATCTGATATAGAGATAAGTCTAATTTTTGATAAAAAACCCCTCAAAACACGGGGTTGGTCTTTTTAGTCGGTTTCAAGGTTAAACGCTTTTAATAAATCTTTTGAGGAAAAAATACGCGACTTATCTTCAAGCACATGACATTCGATGTTAATTTTTCCTAGTTTGAGTATGCCTTCATGGGTTGATTTCAATACATCGCTCAAAATTCAGTCCTTAATGGCTTTTTATATAATTGTATTCCAGAATTAGATAAATTGCTATTATTTATAATATATTCTTATACATTAATTTTTATTCATTAATATAGAGAATTCTTAATCTTATGTTCAATGACTTTTACAGCAGCAGCATTTTCATAAAACGCTGGATACGATATGCCATCATTGCACGCAGGGCAGTATAATGTATGTCCTGCCGAACGATGTTTTTCCGCAAGCGCACACTCGCATTTTTTACAGATAGGATATATGACAGATATTCTTCCACGACTTGTATAATCCCATTCTAGCTTCCAGTTCTTAAAGTCCATTTTTGTAAATGAGAGATATGGAATTTCTTCTTCAGTTTTTTCTGGTTCTTCTTCCTTGTATTCAGTTTTATTTTGGCTTTTCTTTATGATCGATCTTATTATTATCAATGATATGATAATTACTAGAGTGACTGTTAATAATAATACCCATAAAGGTATTGGAGTTATTAGGAAGTTATAAATGGCTGAGGTAATTATATTAAACAAGGATTTATAATCTATACCTGTTACAACAGGAGCTATCGATGTACTTATTATACCTAAAACTACAATGACTATCGCTCCCCATGCTTTTTTAGGAAGTGATTTAAGAAAACATAGAAAATTTTGAAACATATTTTATTTTCGGAATTTGGGAGGGTTTTATAAATAATAAAATATTTATTTCTTATTACCAATTTCCAGCAACAACTTACTAAAAATATCAGGATTATTTATTTCTTCCCATGAATATTTCTTTAGATTTTTATACATGAATTTATCTTGTTTACTCGATAGCCAAATACCTTCTAATGAGACTAATCCTAACCCGCTGGAATTTAGCCTTAAAGCGTAGGATTTAGCCCGACTAAAATCATCAAATAATCGTTTTGGGTTTGTTATTCTGTATTTAGCTTCCCAAATAAATTCCGCCGATTCTTCGCCTCTTTTTGTATTTGGCTTAATAGCGTAATCGGGATACACTCTTTCACCGCGACCCATCCTTAATGACATTTGCCTGATCCAGTCTTTTTCTGTAAAACCTAATCTGTTGAGCAGAGGTTCAAGTAGATATATTTCTACATCTCTTTCATTGTTTATTTCAGCGGTAGTTGATAGCTGGGGATTTTTAACAACTGGTAATTTACTAATATCATGCCCTTTTTTCTTGGCTATATTAATTATCTCATTATATTCATCTACGGAACACGGAACGCCGCTGATACCCTGCATGTGGGACTTAACTATTGATTTTTTGCTCCATACCTCATTTTCTGCCAGTTCCTGATATGAGATACTTGGGATTTTTTCTACATATCCTACCCATATTAAATTGTACCAATAACTAAAAGGGTCAATAAATCCTTTTGATATTGCCCTCCATATCGAATTAATCTGGCTAAACGGAGCTACTCCGTAAATTAGGATTATATCACCGGGTAGCGTATTAACATTTCCAGCCCATAAGTGCCTTGTATTTTTATCTGCTTTTTCGATATATTCTGTACAGTCGTTTTTTGTAGCTCCTGAAATATACACCTTAGTTGGTTCTGGTAATTCGTTTGCTCTTATATCTACAGAATCAATAATATTTTTTGAAAAGCCGTATAACAAGACATTCAGTTCTATAGGGGATAATCCGTGATTATTCCTGAATTCATGTAGAACTCTGCATAATTCAAAATAATAATATAGCCTTTCTTCATGTTTCATTTTTGAGGGGATTGGAGGCAGGGGGATATTGAGTTCATTAAATATTGCTTCTAGCTTAAAGAAATGACTAACGAAAAAATAAGGAAAGTAATACTCTGGATGTAGTATATATAAAATTAACGAAATATCTGTAATATAATCAAGGAGTTGTCTTTTAGTTGTATCCTTGTAATTTTCCATTGTTAGTTTCATAAAAAAGTCAAAGTATTTTTCAGCAGCTTCTAATGAACATACATTTTTATTTTCTTCTGGAAACTTTTCTAATTGATATTTTATAGAATTATTAACATTTGAAATTGGTACTAAAAAGTCTTCTGGATTAAAATAATCCAGATGTTGATCTTCCAAAAAATAAAATAAAGTTTCAGCCGTGACGCCGTCATCTAAGACCGCTGGATCATCTAATCTTTGGAAGTTAGAGCTGAAGTTAGTGAAAAAACCTAGTAAGTCTTTTCCTTCGTCTGTTTGTAAATAATTATCAAATATAAACCTGTTAAATCGCATTTTTAACCATCTATTATTAACTTTATAATTTTACAGGGTTTATTTGATGCCTCGCTTTTTGCGCGGTACGAAACTTGCTGGATCTTTTTCGTATTCTTTTACACGTTTTTCAATCATAGCTGATTCTTCTGAATTTGCTGGTTCTGTTATTGGTTTCCAATAATCTTCTGCTATGTAAGTTAAAAGCGGTTTTACTGCCGGAAGGCTCCGATCTGGTATAGTGTCAATAATAGTATGAAGTTCTTTTCTTAATACTGCGGTTGTCATCGTTTGTTCCTCTTATTCTTTTTCTTGTAAACTTGCCCCCGTGGGTCAATGTGTGTTACAAGTATATGATCTTTTTTTACCTGCCATAAAAGGCGGTAATCTCCTACCCTTGTTCTAAAGTTTCCGGTTTGCCCTATTACTGGTTTAATATCACCTTTTGGCGGTTCTTTTTCCAATTCGTCAATTGCATCATTTATACGCTCTCTGTCAGTAGCGTTTAAGCGGTTCAAATATTTCTCAGCAGTATGATGTAATAATACTATCACGCTTTATCCTTTTTTTAACAGGCTTAGCTTCGACTTTTGGCGGTCTTCCCATTTTTATTTCTCTAATTTTTTCTAGTGTATTCTTAGGATATAAAGCTTGTTTAGTAAGCGGTTTAATTTCTGCTCTTTGTATGCGACCTTCTACTGTCTTAAATGGCAGTTTTAAAATATCACACATTTCGTCAATGGTTAATCCTTCCATATCTTTATATATACAGTGTTTAACAGCAATTGTCAATAATATAGGAAATAACCTATATATTACTTAACAGTAGTAAAGCTAAATAATAATAAATTCTTCAAAAAAAGTGTAAAATATTTCCTATACTTATTGACAAAGCATAGGAAATAACCTATAATTATAATATAAGAGATTGAGAAAATTAAGGAGGCAAGGAAATGAAGAGGAAAAAATTGGCTAAATATTTAGCGGTTGTAAATGATTATTATTTCGTTGATTACGGCGTTGGTTTCTACTCGATTGACTATGTAACAGAAAGTTTAGTCGATACATTAATGCAGAGCGATAACTATCAGGAAGCTAAAGATTTTTTTGACAACTTGGATAAAACCAAGATACCAGCATAAGGAGGCTTAGAATGACAAGAGATAACGTAGAGTTCCTGAAAAGTAAAGGCAAATGGCATCCTGAAAGCGATCTTAAAGCTCTCTCAAAAATGTCTCTCAGTGAAATAGAACAGAGAGAAAACAACGTAAGAGCCAATGAATTTGCTCAACTTGATAATCTTTACGACAACGGAAAAATAGACTTTGAAAATCCTCCGAACATCTGGCTTATTACTTTTCAAAGATGGATACTAAAAAGATTCGGACTTAAAACATTAGTTTCTTACCTGAAAAACGTAGACCTTAAAGACAAGCCTTCTATCATTCATGGCAGATTAAAAGCTATCGGCTTAACAGATCAAGAGATTGAAAATGCCTTAAAAGAGCCTGAAAAGAAATATAGTAAAAGCTCTGTATGTAAAATCGCAAATAAAATATCACGCTCTGTAACCAGAAAAGACGCTTTTATTCAGGCATGGAAAATAATCAAGGCAGTCGGTTATGAAGTAAAGGTAGCAGGCGTTTCTTTTAAGAACAGGCAGGAAGCGTTAAGAAGATTAAACACATACGATCCTAAAGACATTCACGCTGTTTTAGTTCCTGAAAACAATCCTTTTGACAAGAACGCTATATCAGTACAAGTCATGGTAGACGGTCAAAAAGGAATTTATACATTAGGTTATATTCCAAAACAAGAAACTGTAATTGTAAAAGCCTTTTTAGGAACCGTACCACAATTAAAAGTGATTGACGGCGATATCAGAGGCGCAAGATTAATTCTTGCGGCGTAAGGAGGTTAAAAATGTTTTTATTTGAATTTAAAAAAAGAAGTCATGGATACGGCAGGAGCCAAAAAGGTATAGTGCGCAGGCAAAAAGCTGATCCGAATAAAAAACTTGATAAATGGATTAAACAATGTCTTGATGTAAACGAGCAGATAGAAGAAAGAAAACTAAAAGAAACAATTAATGTATAATCTTGAACACCGTAAATAAAAAAGTAATAGGTTTATCATAGACTGGACTATCGAAAGAGCCATAAACACGCCAATAAACTTTGATTTATAAATACACCGAAAATAACAACTAAGTAAATATTCCCGAATTGTCAGCCTCAATGTCATATATAAGTATGTTATAGAGGGTTCTATGCCGGAAATCAGCCGTTTAGTGATCGAAGTAGACAGTAAGGGTGTATTAAAAGCCGAAGGCGATCTCTCTCAATTCCAGCGAATACTTGGTAAAACGGGTAAAGATACAGACGATCTTGCTAAAAAGTTCGGTGCGTTTCAATTAATAGCAAATCGTCTTCCTGCGCCGTTAAAATCAATTGCATCAGGGTTAATGGGTATATCTACTCCCGCAGTAGCAGCAGTTTCCGTATTTTTAGATTTAACTGACGCCGTTGTAAAATTCGCAAAAGAATCAGTAGACGCATTCGCCAGGTATGAAACAATTAAAACAAATTTGACTGTTGTAAGCGCGTCAGCGGAAGAAGCCGCGCGTACTTTCAGCGAGCTTCAAAAATTTAGCTTGAGAACTCCTTTCAATCTTGAACAACTGTCAAAAGCAGGAGTAATGCTCAGGCAGGCGGGAACAAGTACGGCAGAGCTTATTCCGATTCTTGAAGCTCTGGGAAATGTATCAAGCGGCAATGAAGATGTATTTAACAGGATGGCGGTTAATTTAGCTCAAGTTGCTAATGTCGGAAAAGCCTCAAGTATAGATATGCGCCAATTTTTAATGGCTGGAATTCCTATAACTAAAATGTTAGAGGACATAGGCAAAGCAGGCTCTACATCTTTTGAGGATATTAAAGAAGCAATAATGGCGGCATCCAGAGAGGGCGGACGTTTTGAAGGAGCAATGGCAAAAGGCTCTCAGACTATCACGGGAATGAGAACGCAAATTGAAGGATTAAAAGATCAGTACAAGGCACTTTGGGCTGAATACAGCAATATACCTGATTTTGTAAGGCAATGGTATGAAGCGGAAATAAATCTTCTTACTGTGCAAAACGAAAGATTAACGGACAATATCGAGTTAAGAAAAATAAGAGAAAAACAAGATTCCGGAGCAGCTACGATATTTGATGAATATGAACAAGCAATCATTATGGTAAGAAAATATCAAAAAGAATTAGACGCCTTGGGTACTCCGGGAATAAATTACGGAGACGGCTTTTCAGGTATTACTAACAACGTAATGATTAGTAATGCCCAGAAACAATTATCAATATACAATGAAATTATCGCCAGATACCAGCCGATGATAAACGCTCATAACGAATTAATCAGTAAACAAGAAGAATATAATAAATTATTAAGTGAAAGTCAGAAAAGATATAACGAAGTAGTTTCAAGTATTCAAGAAGCTCATAAAAACACCGCAGAGGGAAAAATAAGAGCGTTAAGGGAAGAAATAGCAAAATTTGAAGCTATGCGCGGAACTATGGTTAAAACAGAAGAACAAATATTTAGGGGTACATATCAAAACTCAAGCGGTGTACCGCAAGCGATTATTGATACAGTTCTTAGAAATAGATCGATGACAGAAAAAGAAGCGAGCGATCTGGAAGATATCATACGTGATTTATATAAACAGCTAGAAAATATAAATAAAGGTTCAAGTAATGTAAAAAACAATTTCGCAGACTGGGTTAGATTACTCTCACAAGCAACCGGATACACTGAAGAACAAGTCGCAGCCATGAAAGGGCTTGAAACTGTCGAAAGATATGCCGCTGAAGGCATAGAAGCCGTTATGGATCGGTATCTAACCCTGACTGATAAAGGCTTTATCTATGAATTATTAGGGTTAGGCGAAACAGACGTATATGAAGACGCCGCGCAGAAAATGCAAGCCTTGGTTCAAATGATGACGGAAGCCAGAACTGAAGACCCTTGGAGCATTAGCGATGAATCGTATAATAGGGCTTTAGAACTGCTGGAAAAATACAATGCAACAGCCGATAATTCACGTTTTCAATTTTTTATATCTCAGATAGAAGAAGAAAGAATTCTTTTAGGGAAAACAATAAACGAGAGAAATCGTTCAAGCGCAGCGGATAAATTAAGAAGCGCAGGAATAAATCCTACTGACAGCCGAATTGATCAAGTAATATCTTCCAATGAGCAAAATAAATTATTATCCATAACAAGGCAATGGCAGGATATTTTCAAGACTTCTAACGAACTAGCCATTGAACGTCTGGCGATAGAAGAAGAAATCAGCTTGGAAACGGCAAAACAGATTTACGGTGAGCAGAAGCAGATAGATTATATAAAACACGGGCGCGATATAAGCGGGGAAATATCAGACTCTACCCAGTCTGCTTTGGAGGGTATCCGCCAAGGGCTTGGAGGATATGTAGAATACTTTAATTCAATAACGGCTAACTTGGCTTTACAAAGAATCCAAGGGACTAATACAGGCGATTTTGTGAAAGGGTTTACTCAAAATGACATGAACTGGCAGGTAGGCGGGATAGATTCACTGGTTGGGGCGATTTCAGAAGTTGTATTTAGCATTGAAGGCGTGAGTGAAATTTTAAGTCCTATTACCGCCATGTTAAAAGAATTTGAAGACATTATTAAATCGGTTCTTCTTCCTGTTTACTTAGTTGTCCAAGCTCTTACCGCGCTTACAAGAGGTATAAATTGGATATTGAACACAATTACCTTTGGTTTATTTGAAGAGATGGCTGATCTCTACGATTCGTTAGTTGGTACAAACGATGAAAGAGAAAGGGAAGAAGAAAGAATAAGAGCCTTAAACGAACAGTACGGGAGACTATTAAACGCTTTAAAAGAGCAGGAGGAATATTACCTTCAACAGAGAAGAAGCCTTAATTCTGAATTTGCAATCGAGAATTTCCAGACAAGACAAGTAAACGATATGATTTTAAGCCCTAACGGAGCTTTCTCTACAAATCCAAGAGATTTTATTATCGCTACAAAAAACCCGCAGGAATTAATGGGCGGAGGTAGAGGTGATGTAATAATTCAAGTTCATCCTGACAACGCAACCGTTACAGCAACAGAAACAACAAGGGCAGACGGCACTAGAGAAATAATAATGAAGGTTAAAGGCTTGATAGGGCAAGAAATAGCCAATGGCGGCATGGATAATTTTTTTGACGCGATGGACAACCGCAGACAAGGAAAGAGGGCGCACTCATGATTGCATGGGCTTTATTAAACGGCAAACCTGTAGGAACTGTACTCCGTTCGTCATCATGGGACGCTTCGCTAGGAATCATAGCTGATAAAACAAGAAGCGGAAAATTAAAAGTCAGAGCCAATCATTTAAATGAGCCTTCAGGATTTAACATTGTAATGCACATGACTCTTGCCGAATATCGTGTTTTTAACGACTGGTTTAGAAATACTTGCAGGAGAGGGTTACACTCGTTCGCATACTCTAAAATAAACGATAACACAGGAATTTTAGTTGAGTACCAGTTTGACCCTGAATCAAAAATAACTATAAAAAACACATCCGCTTTAAATCTTGAAATAGAGATGAATTGGCTGGAGGTACAATGACGCCAAAAGTACAGCAATTATTATCACGGCATAGAACATTCGCTGCATTTCCTTACCTGATAAAAATAAGCCATCCTGAATACGCAGATATGTTATACGCGAATTCTCTTGAGAATATCGTATTTAGAGGCAATATCTATAATTCAGCCAATTTTACTTTACAGCCGCCCGATCTTGACGGCTCGAAAATAGGAGCCGCTTCTTTAACGATTTCGGCTGTAGATCAGGTGTGGATAGAGAAGATAAGGCAGACGCAAATCCCTGCGTTATTACAATTTATAGCGGTAATTGATTACAACGATCTGGGTATCGCAGGAATTGAAGCATTAGACGAGAACAGCTTTACATTAAGAGCCGCGAGATGGGATGAAAAATCAATTACGTGGGAATTAAGTTTTGATGAAAGACAAAACTATATTATTACTTCAATCAAATGTACTCCGCAAGTTGCTCCGGGGTGCGCATGATCAAGGATTTAATCGGTATACCTTATAAAGCGCACGGAAGGGATCGCTTAGGCATGGACTGTTACGGCTTGGTAATAGAAGTGCTTCGCAGAAAAGGCTTAACGCTTCTGGATGTTTTTTATCCTGACACCAGCGATGAAACAAACATAGAAATTCTAAAGATACTAAAAGAAGGAATTTCCAACACAAAAGTAGATAATCCTGAAGAAGGCGATGTAGTAGAAATTCTTGTACACAGTCAGCCTTCCCATGTCGGTGTCTGTTTGGGAGACGGCACGTTTATTTATGCTTTAAGAAAAGTCGGCGTTGTTATTGAGCCTTTATCAAGATACAGACACAGAATTAAGGGGTATTACCGTGTTAATTAATCTGTATAAAAGCATGAATGATAATTTTTATGAAGTAATCCCTGTATACGAAAGCAAGACCATTAAAGAAGCATTGCCTGATGTTGATTTTGAAAACGCTAAAATCGCGGTTAACGGAAACCTGACAGACGAGAATCATATTTTACACGATGATGATATTTGCGCAATAAGATTATTTCCAAAAGCAACTGCCGTATTAATTACCGCAGGTGTTATAGCAGGGCTAGTAATAACTAACGAGATCGTAAGAGCGGTAACGGGAAAGTCTTTGATACAGCATTTAGGCGATGCTCTTAGAAGATGGCTTTTACCTGACGACACTAACGCAAATCAGGAAACAACGCAGAGCATCCCTCAGTTAAGAGGAGCAAAAAATCAGTCAAACAGAAATAAACCTATTCCGCTTATTTTAGGAAGGCATTTTTATACCCCTATGTATTTAGGCACTCCTTACACAGAGATCGGCGGCGTAGACGGAGAAGACCAGTATTACAACGCTCTTTATTTATTAGGATGGGGAGATTTAAAGGTAAGCGATGTCAGATTAGGGGCTGTAAGCGGAATATCACGTAACACAGAGGGAACTTTAAACGGTATGCTTCCTTATAATGACGATCCTAAATTCGGTGATCCTTCGTTTAGGGAAAGTAACCCTTTACTTGAATTAAGGCACACAGGAGAAGTCGGGCTTTATCCTCAAAGAGTAGTTGAAGAACGCCTTAGCATTGAATTAATGAACGTAGAAGGAGAATCGCGCTTAGAGCCGACCCGTTTTTCCGCCAAAAACCCTCAGAGAGTACAAGTAGAGATTACGTTTAATAACGGACTTATATCTTACGATGAATCAGGCAGCGCATTTATTGCAGTCGTAGGAATAAGACTTGAATGGAGAGGCGATCCGGCACAAGATGTATGGCACGAATTCGGACAGTTTGGTATAGGGCAGTCTTCTATATCTTACTCTCCTGAAACACGTACTTCAATAATCACTCGAAGTAAACCAAAGCAGATGAGGTTTGTAGCTGAAAGATATTTCTCATTCTCTGAAGTAAACGCCGCTGTAAACAGAACCGTTGAACTTAGAATAATCCGTACTAATCCCAAAGATCCAAGTGATACAAGAACAATAAGTACAGTTTTCCTGTCGGCAATAAGAACATGGTGTTTTGATTACGATCTAACCGTAGCTAATAATAACGTGATGGTCATTCAAAGACCGATGATAGAAAAGTACAGAGATAAAACCGCGCGGTTAGGTTTTAGAATAAAAGCTACCGATAATCTACAGGGTACGATTGACGCTCTTAACTGTATGGTTGAATCTTACGGAAGAACATGGAACGGTTCAAGCTGGAGCAGCGCGGAAACACCCACAAATAATCCTGCAAGCGCAGCTTTAAAAATTTTACAGTCTCCGGCATTAGGAAACAACGCTTACATCGGCAAAGCCGAAGAAATGATAGATCTTAATTCATTCGGCGAATTTTACAAGTGGTGCGCAGACAGAGAGTATACCTGTAACGGAGTATTGGTAAACGAAAAAAGGGTTGATGATTTATTAAACGCTGTCTTGTCTACAGGCAGGGGAATGAGAATCTTAAATGAAACCCGTTACGCTGTTTTAATTGATAGAGAAAGAATAAATCCAGTCACTGTATTGAATTCACAAAATGTACTGGAAGCGACTAATCAAAAAAGCTTTGAAGATTTACCTGACGGGTTTTCTGTTAAATTTATAAATGAGATAGACGGTTATCAAGAGACAGAAATTTTTGTAATGAAGGACGGCTCGAATAAACCCAAGCCTGAATCAAGAATTGAAAGTATAGAAATGCCTTTTGTTACCGATTATAAACAGGTAGTCAGAAACGCATGGTATATGCTGGCTTGCAGGCATTTAAGACCTGAAGTCTGGATAAGAAAAGTTTCTGTTGACGGCTATTTAATAGGTATTGGAAGCCTGGTTGAAATTCAAGACGACACAATTCTTGTTGGAATAGGAGAGGGAGCTGCAATAACAGGTCTTACCGTAGAAAATAATATTATTACAGAAATTAAAACCGACGGTTTATTTGAAGTCTACGACTTAAATAAAATGTACGGAATTAAAATCATGCAGTATGACGGTATCTCTACAGGTAAAATAAGAACCGTTCAAGTGCCTATTCCTAATCAGGGAATACATAGAAATTTTAAAGTCTCAATCCCTCTCAGTGATCGACCGATACCGAGTACGGGAGACATAATAGCTTTCGGAGAATACGGCAAGATTACTACAAATGCGATCTGTTTCGGAAAAAAACCAAACGGAGACGGTACGTTCGATCTTACTTTGATTCCTTATCAGGAAGGAATTTATACAACAGATTCAGGTCAAATCCCTGAATACCAGCACAATATAACCCCTCCGCAGGGAATACCTCCTCTTAATCAAATACCTCCTCCGCCTGTAACAATGCCGGATTTAATCGGCACCATAACAGGAATGAATATTGAAGGGCGGGATGCTGTAATATACGAACTTGTGCCGAGCGTAAACGTAATTTTAAAATTCAGTAACGGTAAGATTGATCCTGAAATTATTTCCTGCGCTCAAGAGATGACAGCAGGTAACGCGCTGCCTGTACCTTCCAATAAAATGCTTCAATATGTTACTTCCAATAGCGGCGGAATGGCGGTGTTATACACTGCTCCTGTTCAGGTAGGAGAATGGGACTGGATAGAATTTGTTTTATCAGACAGGGGGATAGAATTAGATCGCCAGAGGGTGCCTGTTTTAAGAGAAGGATCGGATGCTGTAAATATCATTTTAGCAAACGAAGGGTATCAAATTCGCTGTTATTCTGACGGCACTCCGCATGAGAATCAAATTCCTTTCTCGATACAGGCGTGGTTTTACAGAGGCATAGATTTAATAAATGCTGACTGGGAATTATACAACGCTCCAAGAGGGATTACTATAAACAGTAAAGGATTAATTCAAGTTAATTCTGAATACAAATATAATCCAAACGACATTATAAGATATCCCGGAGACATAGCCGATCCAATGCCCGATCCTTTTTATCCGTGGGACGGGACATGGCAGATAGGGCAGCTTGAACTTGGATTTGTAACGGAAGTAATAGTATGGGCTCATTATGAAGATCGTAAATTTCAAAAGACATTAAGAATACTGAAAGTATTAGACGGCGAAAAAGGAGACAAGGGCGATAAAGGGGATCAGGGAGACGCATCTCCGCAATACCTTGGAAGGACTTACAGCCCGGGAACAAGTACAGGCGTAGTTACGATTTATGATAATCCTTCAAGCCAAAGACAGGTACAGGCTAATAACGGGGATTTCGTGCTTTTTCTAGGAAAAACAATTCCCGGTACAATTTATGAAGAAGGAATTTGTATACGATGGCATAACGGGCTGTGGCATGACGGATATAGATACGGCTGGTATCAAATACCTGTTGAAGCAGATGGGAATTTTGAAAGCAACCCTTATATGCAGTCTATGGCAGATAACTTAAACAGTGCGCCAAGAGGAAGGTTTTTATCAATTATAGTTCAGGACTTAATAGCAAAGACGGCGATGATTGAAAAACTGTTTACAAGATATGTTGAAATGTCAGGTGACGGCGAAATTATTTCCAAAGGTTTTCAAGGAATAAACGGTACAGTACCTGGGTTCAGGTTAAAAGCCTCTACAGGGTTAGTAGAGGCTAACAAAATAAAAACCAGAGGCATGGACGCTGTTGATGCAACTGTAAAAGGTAATCTTCTTGTTGGAGACGCATGGCATAATAATGGTCAGGTAAATAATCCTGCCGCCCGTGGTAGTTTTTTAGCTCTAAATATGAATTTAACGGGCGACCAACACGAAATAAGAATAAAAAGTTTGGGTTTATACGGACGCTCATTTTTTGGCTTTACTCATGGCAATACACCGGGAGAAACAATTTTTGATGGAACTAAATTAATTTATCCAACTTGCGTTACGCAGTTAGTAGCGAGAAGTATAAGAGGTACTCATAGTATTTTGTCTCTTTATAATCACATAAATGCAATGCTTTTTAGAGCAAATAACTATGAAAACTATCCGTGCCCAATAAATGGAACGCTTCGTTTTTCCCTTCCGCCGCCTGTAAATATGGGAAGCTGGATGCATGTAGTTTATATTACTGTATTGAATGAGTCTAATCGTCCGTATAAAATAACAGGAACGAATAATGAAGGCTATCCTTTAGATATTACTATAACATCTTCAAGCGTTAGAGTAGATTATTTAGGAAATACGTCAACAGGGACTACTGGTACATTCGAGGCGAATTTTGTTTGTCTTTAGAGATTAAATAATCAATAAGGTGAAAATAATGGTTCAAAATCAAGGTTTCTTGCATATTTAATGGATACTTGATCCCCAGGTTCAAATGTAGTTGAACCAGTTGCAAGATTTGGTTCCCATGATGTGCCGTTTTGACTTCTTAAATTCCAGCCACGAAAAAACCATCCTTCATTATGTTCAAGTGTTCCCTTATCCAATACAGTAAATGTATCATAAATATAATCATAATAGCCATCTTTTATACGTTTATATTTTTTAGGATCAACAGGAGGTTCCCCTATTGTATTTTCCCCTTTGTGGTAGGTAATCGTATAGTATACAGGCGGTTCTTCCGCACCATTGCTTTCTTCTTCTCCGTTCCCGCTATTGCATGAAAACAGGAGAAGGGTAACAGCAAGAATGGTAATTATTGATAATAGTTTTTTCATAAAGCCTCATCAGGAATAGCCAGTATATTAGCATCTCTGCTAAACTGATTATATGAAAGTTTAAAAAAACGATGTTCATTCAAAACCTTATTAAACGAATCTATTAGGGCTACTAACTTTGGAAGCCAAGTGTTTTTTTTGTTGTTAAAATGTTGTAATGTTTGACCTGTATGGCGTATTTCTACAACAAGATTCTTTAAACCATGATATATATTTCTTAATTTCTTTATAACGTCCTTATTATTTCTTTTATCATCTTGAGAAGTAATCATTTTGTGTATAATCCTTATATAGTAATTATTACAAAGATGTATGGCAAAATCTTTTAAGCCTCTATTTAAATGTTCTTCAATACATGTACTCTGTTGAGCGATGATAGTGAATTCGTCTTTATCACCAATAGCGTTGTACATCTTTTTATAATGAAATAATGCGTCTCTGAAATTTAAATAAGGTGACGCAATGCTTTGTTTTACAGGAAGCGCATCAAAAAGGTCTTTGATTATTTTGATTTCATCGGCATAATCAAAAAGTTCCTCAGCTATTTCATCAAGCCTTTGCTCTGCTGACAAGTTGGTCTCCATGAGGATATTGAATTAAAGGATAATAATCATTTAAAGAAACAGTATCGCCAGAAACCACTTTCCCAGACAGTTCGGTGTCGTGGATAAATGAGGTGTTTGGATTTATGTACCACTGACTGGTAACGCTCTTTAAGGATTGTGGTGAACCTTTAATGCTACCGAGAAGCCGCAAGAGTTGTTTTTTGTTCTCTTTCTGTTGTCCCATGTTATACTCCTTTCTTATATCGTCTCTTCTAATGCCCTGAAAGTTTTTAAAGCTTCTATATTTATTTTATCATGATAAAATATATCTTTTGGAATTAGTTTTGTTGCCATGTTTTCTACGCATCCTCGTTTCATAATTTCATTCATAAAATGAGTTCCTAGCGTCTTATTAAAATTATTAACTAAAACGTTTCTGTGACTTTCCAGCTCGTTTAAATATTCGCTATCTGCTGTCTTTTTTGAAGCGTATTTTAATTTCATAGCTAGAAAAAACTTTACATATTCTTCATACCGAGAATCAAAATCTTTCCTTTCTTCCCAGTTCTCAATGAGTATAGTTTCCTTAACGGCTTCCGAAAGAAAAATGTTTGTAAACTGATATATAAACTCTCTCTTTTCCATTTTGCGCGTCAGTTTTAAAGAATCGACGCTCCCCCTTGACTTATAGCCTTCGCAGGTAGAATACCTGTGCGTATTCGTAGCTACTTCTTGATAACTTGATAAATAAAAGGAGGCTGAGTAGCACGCAGACCTACCTTGAGCATTAAATCCCCAAGGTTTTGATAGATTTTTCATCCCCCCCTCCCGTTCTGAAAAACCATCCTCTGTACGCTTCACGTATCGATCAACTTCTTAAACAATGCCATATACAATTTAGCAAAAAACAAGCTTTAATTATAGCACCTGTCAAGCCATTTTTGTAATTTTTTTCATTTTTCGCTAAATTTCATCCATAAGTAAAATATAACGCCTGTATAGGTATATATCTTGTAGTAAATTAATAATTTACATACTATCGGCATTAATTATATACAAATTTAGCTATAAATTTACAAAAAATAGCCTAGTAAGCGTTAAAAACAGTACGGGGCTATTTTTTAGCTTCCATTTTTTTAGACAGAGAAACCACTTCGCCAATAACTGTCCCGTCTGCCGATTTAAATAAAGTTTCATAAGGAAAACCTAGAGCTTCAGCAACAATAGCATAATACAAAAACTTAGTACATACCAACTAAGTAAATATATACGAATTGCAAGACTTTAACTCCTTATCAATAATTTACCAAGGAGTAAGTCATGTACATAAAAACAGAATGGAAAGCCCGTAAGGGAACCAGAACAAACAAATTTACAAAGTCTCAGGAAACGGCTTTAACTGTTTTACTTGAAAATACCCCTGATGAAATAATGACAGAAGGCACTCCTTTCAGCGTTGATAACATGAACCATATTGAAGAAGGGATTTATGACGCGCATGAAATGATTGCTGAAGCACATGAAATGATTGCTGATGAAGAAGCCTCACGTATTCAAGGAGATATGGATACCCTTGAAGATGCTAATGAGTATACGAGACAAACCGTACTTGCGGAAATTCAAACCCACAATACAAGCGCAAACGCCCATGCCGATATCAGAAATATTATCAACACCCTTATCGGGCTGCCTGAGTGGGATTCCTCAAATCACATAATTACTTTTACCGCAAAGGACGGCTCAACCCTGGAAGTAAACATACCCCTTGAAGAACTTACCAAAGATATTGATTTTGATCCTC
>Ga0209755_10000924_pt1 | contig 49987 bp, 48 predicted proteins | sample TergutCo191P1_FD_187301 | JGI IMG/M metagenome (GOLD analysis project Ga0209755, IMG submission 187301) | Cornitermes sp. P1 segment gut microbial communities from Petit-Saut dam, French Guiana - Co191P1 (SPAdes) (version 2) | ecosystem: Host-associated > Arthropoda: Insects > Digestive system...
TGTGATGCGCGCGTGCGATTTTGGCAACGGTTGGGGATCCGCTAGGTCAGCCTACCGGGACTACAACAATCCCAACAATGGGCGAGATATTTTAGGCTTCCGCATTGTACGCAATCAACCGCAGCAGCAGTAAAGATTAATAGAACGCCGGATACCGTTGTTAGCACGGTGTTTGGTGTCCGGCGTCCGGCTTCAGGCTTCCCCCTGCTGCCGGGCGCCTTTTTTTTGTTGGAGCAAGCCAAAAGCTTGTCACCTTTACTGCACCCATTGCGTCATCAAATAAAATACAGTAAATTTAAGGCATGGATTTTATGATTGAATTCAATCCTGCCGCATTTAATCACAATGTAAGTGAGATAGACATCTATCAGGCATTTGATACTGCTGTATATGATGGTCTGCTAGATGAGCCTGATGATGAAGATACACGAGATAAATATTTGCTCATTGGGTTTAATTGCAATGCAAATCCATTGGAAATCTTGTATAATTTTATTAGCGATAATAAGATAAATGTATTCCATGCAATGCCTTGCAGGAATATTTATCATCATCTATTAAAACCGTAAGGAGTAGAAATGGCATATATGACAGACGAAGAAGCGCAAAGACTGGACGAGAAATGGACAAAGAATCCGCCAAAACCTGGTCCTAATGGAACGGGATATTTTACACAATGTAAAAAAACCGCTCATACGTTAACAATTGACAATGTTACAGCAAACTATCTGAATACTAAAGCTATATCAGATCACAAAACACCTGCACAGATCATAGGAGAAATGGTTCGGGAAAGAATTGCTGCCGCGGTGTGAATTTTTATTAAATCCTAACACTGCTGGAAAACCGCCTCGCCCTTTGCGATGTTCACCGATTTTAACATTAATTTGATATCGTCGTTAGGCGCAACATCTCTCTGAAGGGCAACCTGTGTTTCCAAAGCAAGAACGGGAATTATTACAGCCCAGAATCGTCCTTTGTTTTCCAGAGCAACAGCGTCCCACAGCGATTCTTTTTTATCACAGAGATAAACCATTTTCCAGTGATTCTCGGTTGCCCTTTCCGCGTGAACTGCCGCGACAGCTCCCGCTTCGCTGAAACCAAGGCGCGCAGAGATTTCATCGGCTGACAAGGGCTTGGCGCCTGCAAGAACGGCGCGTATCTGCAAGTGGGACAAAAGATCGGTGTACCGGCGCAAAGGACTTGTTACCTGCGTGTAGGTATCAAGCCCAAGCCCCTGATGCCGCCCCGGTTTTACAGAAAGGATACGCGGTCTCATACAGCGGCGAAGCTGAATGGAGCCGGCAAGGCCGCCTGAGACTTTTCCCTGTATTTCAACTTCCTGACTGATATACGGAAAGGCAAGAGCGCGTGAAGCCGCCCATGTGCCGGCGCCCTCGCCTGCCGCAATCATACATTCCTTGATCATAAAAGAAGAGCGGTATTCAATTATGGGATCGATTTTAATTTCCGTGCCTTTTATGGTAATGTTCACATCGGGGAGCTCGATATTTACGGCTCCGTGCAAAGTCCTTCGCTCTAAAATCAATTTTGACAAATTATAAAGAACGCATAACGGATGGCTGGCATTTTCCGTGTCGATTATTTTATCTGCTTCCTCGTATGTTAAACGCTGTACTTTAACAACTGAAGGAAAAATATCCGTACCTGTTACCATGCCGTTTTCGTCAATCGTTAATTTAAAAGTAAGCGCCAAAGATTTTTCGCTTATACCAAGCGCAAACATGGGGATACATTCTTCGGCTAACATGCGCGCGGCTCCTTCAGGAAGATAAAGGGTAGCTCCCCTGTCGCGCGCTTCTTTTTCGGCAGGGCTGTCAAAGGTAATCCGCGAAGATGGATCCGCGACATGAACATAAAGTATATTGCAATGAGCGTCAGCAGACGCTTCAATAGAGACAGCGTCATCAGGATCGGTGCTCCACGGGCTGTCGATTGCGAACGCGGGAAGATGTGATAAATCTGTTCGATTTTCTGAATCGCAGGGATTTTTTAAATCGCAATCATCAGTTGAAGGCGGGCAAACGCCGGAACTTGCAAACGAAAGACCAAAACGGCCCGGATGAGGATTCACCATCGCTGTCCAGTAACCTGTTTTTAAAAGCAGCGAATGAGCGTCTTCGGGAGTTTCACCGAGCCCTACATCCCTCATTGTGCGGCTTCTGGCTGATTTTCCGAACGCGAGCGCTTCAACATCCTGAAAAAAACGCGCGTCATCATCAAGCATTTTATTTTCCAGCGGCTTTTTTAAACACGCTTTCAGTCTGTCCAGAAACTGAGATCTTTCGCCGCTTTCACGCTGCAGCGCCGCGCGTTTTGTCTCTTCGGCTGACACTTCTTCCCTGCTGCGCGGTATAACGGCTTCTATCGTGCCGGAAAAATAAAGCCCGTCGCAGATCAGGCAGTAAGCGCTGTATGCGTTAGCCGGAGTATATTCGTTAAAAATAAAAACTGTTAAATCTTTTAATGATAATGAGCCGCCTTCGCCGCTGAGAAGTTCCCACGCTTCTTTAATTGCCGGCGGCAATATACACCCTTCTTCAATTTCGTTAAAATTTTTTACAGGACCGGGATGAAGCAGCTCGATATCTTTATCGCGGACCTTTACAGACGATCCGTCTTTTAAAGAGATAGTGAATTTATTATCAGACTTGTCACTTATAACCGCGGGTTTGCTTTTATATATGACCAATGCGCCTTGCGGGAACATTCGTACATTATATACTAGATTGCCTCAACATATAAGTATTCTTTTATTTCATCCGCGTGGCACCGGATTTTTCTGAGAGCCCGCCTTTCAATCTGACGCACAGTCTCAGGCGAAATATTCATTTTGTCTCCGATTTCCCTCAGCGTAAATCGTTCGCAGCCATTGAGCTCGTAACGATAGCTTATAATGCGTTTTTCCCTGTCCATCAATTTATTTAATAAACGCATAGTGTTATCCATGGATGCTTTTTTCATCAAATCACGCTCGGGGCAGTAAGTATAATCCTCGTGAAGATCCACAGAGCCTGCGGAATCATCGGTGATGTACTCAAAAGGAAGAGAATCAGAAGCGACATTAAAGTATGAATCGACATCCTGAACAGAAATGCCAAGTTCCTTCGCGATGTCGGAATTTTTAGGCTGATGCATCAGGCTCTGGCTTAGAAAATGATACGCATGCTGAATTTTGCGCAGTATTTCTTCCTTGCGCTGCGGCAGCTTCACCAGCCGCTTAGTGTTAGAAATGAAACGGCTTATAAACTGCCGTATCCACCAGCACGCGTAAGTGCAGAAACGCACATTTCTGCGGTAATCGAATTTCTTTGCCGCATGCAAAAGCCCTATATTGCCTTCCTGTATAATATCCATGATGGAAGCACCATGCGAATGATACATAGCCGCGATTTTTACAACTAACCGTAAATTAGAATTTACCAGCTTGTGAAGCGCTTCGTTGCTGCCTTCTTGAATCTTCCTTGACAATTCCAGTTCTTCTTCAAATGACAAAAGAGGATATACCTTTATTTGCTTGAAATATGAATCAAGCAGATTATCGCCGGATTTTGATGTTTTATTCCGCATATTATCTCCCGCCTTTTCCTTAGAAACGGCATATAATACCTAGCAATAATCATGCCAAGTACACCGATATACAAAAACAAAATCATAACTCCTTACCGGATAAGGAATTAAATTGATAATCCAACAGCAGCCGGCATCAAAAAACACCAAAAGTGTATTATTTTTCATACAATCATCGATATTTATTGTATAGAAAATATTATCTTTATATGATAAAGTATGTTATGAACTGCGGGGTTACAGTAAAAGTAAAAAAGGGAGACGCCTACTATTCCGTGGAATGGTCGCCGCTTGCCAAGGCAGACAAGTATGAAATTAACTCGAAAGTGCCGACTTTTGGCGGGGTCTTTGAAGTTTACTGGATGGACGAAAGCGAGAGGCTTCGGTTATTTGTAGTTGGACAGACAAATTACGGCGGTTTAAGAAGCGAATTAAGACGGATAACAGATCCGGAACTGTGCACTAACGACGAAAAGGCAAAGAAAATCCTTGAAGAAAAAGAAATCTGGTACCGTTACGCCCCGACTGATTCCGCAAATATCATGGCGGATATAGTCTGGTTTTTTATGCAGACTTATTTCCCGGAAAAAACATCACTGGCTCATTCGGGGCGATATAAAAATATATTTTTAAAAGAATCTGCTCCTGATAAATTAATATGGGTTCCGTAAAAATGATTGAATACATAGTCCCCTCAAATATTGATGACAGAGTGCTTGAAAAAGCCGCGCGCCTGTTGGAAAACGGCGGACTTGCCGCTCTTCCCACAGATACAAGCTGGAGTCTTGTATGCTCGATTAAATCAAAGGAAGGGATTAAAAAGCTGCGAAAGCTTTCCGGTGAAAGGGATGAGCGGCATTTTACGCTGTTGTGTTCAAGTATTTCACAGTTTGTGGAAGTGGTCAAACTTGATAACTCCCGCTTTAGATTGATAAACAGACTCTGCCCGGGACCTTATGTTTTTATTTTAAAAACCCTCAGCCACACGGAAAAATTTCTTGATATCCGCCGCCACGAGCTTGGAGTGCGCATCCCGGATTATCAGATTCCAATCCGCCTGATAGAAACGCTCAAGCATCCTCTTTATTCGATAACGGCAAAAAGAAGCATGGCAGGAGACAGCGATTTAATTACAAATACGAATTTAGAAACCGATACCGAGCTTCCTCCAATCCCGGAAGATGAACTTTTTGAAAGCGGCTGGGAACTCGAAGATATTGAAGGGCTGGATTTGATTTTAGACAGCGGAGAAGAACGTGAACGAATTTTTTCCACGATTCTTGATTTATGCGAAGACGAGATTAGAGTGATCAGAAACGGCGCCGGTTCCTGGCCTGCCTGAATACTGTTGTTTTATATACTTTCACCTTGTGATTTCCCTGATTCATGTATATATTTGAATAAGTGATCAGAAAGAAACTTAAAAACAAGAATAATTTCGTTTTTAGAAGAAGGATATTTGTAGTCCTGACTCTTCTTGCCCAGATTATTATATTTTTCTTCCTGGTAGCCGGAACAGGTTCATATTTAAAATTTTCATATTGGATTCTTACGATTTTAAGTATCATTGTAAGTATCTATATTATAAATAAACATGAAAAAGCAGGTTTTAAACTAACGTGGATTTTTCTGATACTTTTGTTTCCTCTTTTCGGAGGAATAATGTATATCGCGCTGAACATCTGGTCGAACCCAAAAAAATTAAGAAAAGCGCTTTTTGGAAATATCGCGGCAAGCCGGGATGCTTTCTATCTTCCGGGAAACAGGCTGGATGAACTTGTAAACACTCACCCCAATTTCAGCTCGCAGGCGTATTATTTGCAGGAATACGCGGGCTACCCCGTTTACGGAAATACAAGGCAGGTATACTTTCCTTCCGGTGAATCATTTTTTTACAGAGTGCTGGAAGAAATGGAAAAAGCGGAAAAATATATTTTTCTTGAATTTTTTATATTGAAAGAAGGGATAATGCTCAATTCAATATTAACGATTTTGGAAAGAAAAGCAGCCGCGGGGCTGGACATCAGGGTTATGTATGACGACATGGGCTGTATCTTTACTTTGCCGCCTGATTTTCCGGCGAGTCTTAATAAAAAAGGAATTAAAACTTATATATTTAACAAATTCAGACCAATTGTTTCATCGCTGCAGAATAACCGCGACCACAGAAAAATTATCGCCATAGACGGCAAAGTCGCGTTTACAGGAGGATTGAATCTTGCGGATGAATATATTAATGCCATTGACCGTTTCGGACACTGGAAAGATGCCGCGATAATGATCGAAGGAGACGCGGCGTGGTCATTGACATTGATCTTCCTTCAAATGTGGAATTTGGGTTTTAAAGACAAAGATGAATACGAATCTTTTTACCCGTGGAAAAAAAATATAATTGAACATATACAGGAAGGTGTTGCCGAGGGTTTTGAAGCGTGGGGTTATGTGCAGCCGTACGCGGACAGCCCCATCGACATTGAAAATGTCGGAGAGCATGTATACATTCAAATTATTAATCAGGCTAAAAAATACATTTATATTAATACGCCCTATCTTATTGTAGACGATAACCTTTTATCCGCACTGACTCTCGCGGCAAAAAGCGGCGTAGATGTGCGCATAATCACGCCTCACCGCTGGGATAAATTGATAGTTGCGATTACATCACGCTCATATTACCGCAGACTCATTCAGGCCGGTGTTAAAGTTTACGAGTACACTTCCGGGTTTAACCACGGAAAAACTTTTGTCTCCGATGACAAGCTTGCGACCGTAGGCACAACCAATCTTGATTTTAGAAGCCTTTATCTGCACTTTGAATGCGGTGTATTGATATACGCAAGCGAAACTGTCGCCGCTGTAAAAGAAGATTTTTTAAAAACTCTTCCCGCGTCGCAGGAAATCACCTTAAAAGACTGTTCTCGTAACGCATTCCATCGTCTCCTTCAGGATGCTTTAAGAGTTTTTGCGCCTTTAATGTAAATTATATTACTTTCTTGTCTATCCACTTGTTTGACAGCCAGCGTTTTAAAAAGAAAATTCCGCGGAATAAAAAGTCGGCGCCCATCGCAAGATAAACAGCCACAGGACCAAAACCTAGAGTAAACGCCATAAAAAACGCGGAACAAACCCTTACAAGCCACATTGTACACACAGCGACAATCATCACATAACGCGCGTCTCCTGCGGCTTTTAAAGCGTTCGGAAGCACAAAAGACGGGCACCAGAATAGTGTTGATGTAATGCAATGAATCCTAAGGAATAACTCGCATAATTCAGCTGCTTCCGCTGACAGGTTAAATATGCCGATTATCGGCTTCATAAAAATAAATATGTTTATATTTATTATAAAATATGTTGCATAAGACAGTAACATAATCTTTTTTGTATACCGTTTTGCCGCAAGATAATCACCGGCTCCTATACACTGCCCTACAATTATTAACAGCCCTATGCCGTAACCGCTGCCCGGCATAAAGGCAAGAGAGTTTATCGTCGCTCCCACAGCGTTAGCCGCAATGGCGGCGGTTCCGAACATCGTAAATATCCTTGTAATTAATATTTTGCCAATCTGAAACATGGAAGACTCAAGCCCGCTTGGAATACCGATGTTCAGAATGCGTTTAATCATCGCGCCTTCCAGTTTAACCTTCATTATGCCGCATAAATTAATAATTCTTGTTTTATCCTTTATTAAAACAAAAATTAAAATAGCCGCGGTAATAACCCTGCCGATAAATGTGGACATCGCTGCTCCGGCGACTCCGAGTTTAAAAACATATATAAACAGCGCATTTGCGCCTATGTTAAAAATATTAATAACAATTACAGCTCTCATGGGAACTTTTGAATTGCCCATACATCTGAACAATGCCGCGGCGGATGTATAAAGCGCAAGGAACGGATATGAAAGCGCGATAAACAGGAAATAAATATCTGCGCTGTTCATTACATCGTCCGCAATGTGGCCGAAAATGCCGCGTAACATCAGTCTGCGCGTAAAAATTGTCGCAACCATTAAAATAACAGAAATAAATACGCTGATATAAACCAGCTGACGCGCGGAACCGCAGGCATTTTTTTCCTCTCTGCGCCCGAGGTACTGGCTTGCAACAACAGAGCCGCCTGTAGCAATCGCGTTAAACGAGGTAATAATTAAAAAATTAATGGTTTCAACCAAAGAAATGCCTGAAACCGCGTGTTCGCCGACAGAACTTACCATTACCATGTCGACAATTCCGATCATGACAACAAGCAGCTGCTCGATAATGAGCGGCCAAAAGAGCGAAAAAAGCTTTTTATTATTCCAATCAACGGGGGTGAGCGTAACGGGCGTATCCAAAGGCGAGCTGCGCACCGCAGGTTCAAGATCCGTCACTGACTGCCTTGAGTCCAAAAATTTTTCTCCTATTTATCATTTACACTTTTTATGGTATATATACAAGTATGATTGAAACGCTTATAAAGCAAGACGGCGTATGAAATTAAAATATTTGTTTCTATTTGTTCTTCTCATTTTCGTTTGCGCGGGAGCGGACGCGCAGCGTTTTAAGCCATTTGAGTCTTTTCGTGTAATTAAAACCGAATATTTTGAAATTATTTTTCCGAAAGAATCAGAGCCTTCCGCAAGGCTTTTAGCGTCTTACGCGGACAGCGTTTATAAAGATTTAACCGCGATTTTAGGTATGGAACTCACAAAGCGGATACCTGTAACATTCACGCCGCACACACAGATGTTCAACGGTTATTACTCGCATATGGCTTATCCTCATATTATGCTTTTCGACACTCCAATGGATTTGGAATGGACGGTTTACGAAGATAATTTAAAAAGTCTCTTTCTTCATGAATTGGTTCATGCCGTTACGATAAACACAGGCAGCGATTTTTACAGATCTCTTCGCAGGATCTTCGGTTCATGGGCTTCGCCCGCGTATCTTACAGCTCCTTTATTTATGATCGAAGGCGCAACTGTCAGTTTTGAAAGTCTTACAGGTTTTGGAAGAGCGAACGATCCTTTAATAAAGCAAAAATTAAGACAGGCAATATACGAAGATAAATTTCTTACTCCGTTTCAGGCATCGGGTCTTTATGATCTGCCGGATCAATCGGGTGTCTACTACGAATACGGCGGGCTTTTTTCGTCATGGCTTCAAAAAGAATACGGCATGGAAAAATACGCGGAACTCTGGAGAGCAATGGGGCACAATAAATATAATAAATTTTCATTTTTTGTGTACCGCTCTTTATTTTACAATGTCTTCAGAAATGTTTATCAAACCGGTATTTTGGATGCATGGAACGTTTTTAAAGAATCCCTTGCTTTAACCGGCATTGAAGAAAAACCGGAAGAAGTCCTCCCCGCGCAGTATCGATACACAACAAAAAGAAATAATACGGTCTCTAAAATCACGGCAGGCGGGGATTATATTTATATTCTTGATTCAACCGAAAAAAAGATACGGGTTTTAAATTCACAAACAGATGCTGTAAAATCTTTTAATACAAATTCTTTTTATTCATACGATTTGGATATTTCTGATTGCGGTTCTAAATTGCTTGTATCTGAATATACCGCGATTGGCAGCATGTTTAAAGCAGTGGTCACCGAACTGCGCGCGGATTCGGGAAGAAGAACCGGAAGAACGATTCAGGGATTATACAAGGCAAGATATTTTCGCGGCGGTGTAATAGGAATTAAATCAGAACTGCATAATAACTGCATCGTGTATGCGGATTTTAACGGCATGGAAGAAATCCTCTTTAAAGGAAACGAAACATTGGTATTTTCCGGACCGCAGGCGCTGGACAATGATCGTATTGTATTTATCGCGGCTCAAAACGGCATAAGAAAACTTTTACTATATAATTACGCGACAGGCGAACTTTTTAAGATCGAAGATTATACAGGTAATAATAATTACTGGAATTATATACGAGGTCTTGGCGTATCCGAAAATAAATTGTTTTTCAGTTATAATTCAGACGACAGAATGTACAAATTGGCTTGCATTGACTTTGATTCCATGCAGGCTGTTTTCAGCAGCCGTGATTTTTCAGGCGGTGTTTTTAATCCGGTTTGTGCTAACGGAAATATTTATTACAGCGGCAATTTCTTTTCCGGAGACGCAGTATTACGTTTTCCTGAAACTGTAAACTCATTATCGGGAATAAAAACTGATATTGTTCTTGTCAGCCAGTCAGCCCAGGATTACGGCAATTCAATAAAAATCAACACAGAAAATATTTCTGTAATTCCGTCTAAACCATTTTTAGGCATCAGTTATATGAATCCTTTTAAATTTTGGGTTCCGCTGCCTTTAATCCGTTATAACACGATAGCTCCAATATCTGTTTCCATAGACGGCGGCGGCATTTTTTCGCTGCTGACGGATCCGGCAGACAGAAATACAATCATGTTCTTCGCCTACTACGATGTAAAATACCAGATGCTAAGAATAGAAGATTTTACATGGCAAAGCACTGTTCCCGGTTTTCCCGTAACTTTTGGTTTTTCTGACACGGTAGAAACAGATTTTGCTCTCTTGTATTACCGCAGAACCCAGTTATCATTAAATGCTAACTTTACGCATACTCCCGGGCGTTTTTCATACGGGCTTTCTCTTGGCACAGGTTATTCGCGTGTAAACGCCGGAGAAAACGGAGATGCCTCATCAAGCGCGTACAGCTGGAAAGATTACAGGGATCTTTTTTTCTATTCAGCGGGATTGTCAGTTTCCAACAGATTGAAAAGACAGCATGAATCGTTTGGGACAGGTTTTTCCTTCACTATAAGAGGAATAAATGTTGTAGATTCGTTTAAACCCCGCATCGAAGGAATGTTTCAGGCGAGCGCAGAAAAAACTATTCCGTTTTTTATGGCTCTTTACGGCGCGTATGATAAATCCGGCATGAATCTGCACGGTGTTTCGAATTATTACAGCAAACCGTTATACGAAAATTTCGCGTCCGGAGAATACATATATCATATCGGCAATTCTCTTGAATGGATCGCCGGCGGCGAAATCGGAATCGGCGTTTTTTCTCTTGAGATGCAAAAAAATATCTCTCATGTTTATTACAACAGGTTACGCGGAACATTATCTGTCAGAAATGTTTTATTTGACAATCATGGAGATACTCAAGCCGATGGCATTGTTATAGCTGAAAATCTGCACCTTGCCCAGTCTTTGGTATTTAAACTTGGACTTACAACGTCAATGATTCCATTAAAAATGTCGCCGATTGTTTTAGAACCGTATTTGTGGGCAGCATGGAAATTTTCAAATACAATAGCAAAAAAAGATTCTGTCTGGAATATAGGTTTTAATTTTAATTTACAGTATTGATTCATGGACGCGTAAACAAAAATAATATATACTTTACCCATGCGAATTATTTCATGGAATGTAAACGGCATCCGCGCGGTAGAAAAAAAAGGGTTCTTTGACTGGCTTGCCAAAGAAAACCCCGATATTATTTGCATAAACGAAACAAAAGCCCATCCGGGGCAGCTTTCTGCAGATTTCATTAAACCGCAAGGTATGTCCTACTCTTCTTTTTGGGCAAGCGCGAAAAAGAAAGGTTATTCGGGGGTAGCAATCTATTCAAAGATACAACCCGAAAATGTGCGTTTTCTCGGCAAAACCGAATTTGACGAAGAAGGGCGCGTATTAGCCGCGGATTACAAAGATTTTACTTTAATAGCGGCATATTTTCCAAATTCGCAGGACGAAGGAAAACGCCTTGGCTACAAACTTGCGTTCAATGACGCGATGTTAAAATTCTGCAGTTCATTGGTAAAAAAGGGGCGGCACTTTCTGCTGTGCGGCGATTACAATGTAGCGCATACTCCAATCGATCTCGCGCGCCCGAAAGCAAATGAAAAAAGCGCCGGCTACCTTCCCGAAGAACGCGAATGGATGGATAAATTTCTTGCCGCCGGCAATGTCGATACATTCCGTCATTTCCATCCTGAAGAAACAGGCTATTATACTTGGTGGTCGTATATGGGACAGGCGCGCGCTAAAAATATAGGGTGGAGGATCGATTACACTTGTGTAGACAAGGGTTTTCTTCCCAAGGTAAAATCATCAATAATAAGGTCCGAAGTAGAAGGCTCCGATCATTGCCCGGTGGAGATTGAATTAAAATTATGAGGATTAAATACAACGCCCCTACTGTTTTATCATTCGCGCTGTTATGCGCATTTATTTTATTTTTATCCCGCACTTTTCTACCAGGTCTTGTAGAAAACTGGTTTATGGTTCCCGGAAGAGATGCATTCCGCGCAAGCCATTTCAACAACTGGGTATCGATACTTACCCACGTTATGGGCCATGCCCATTGGGGGCATTTAATTAACAATTTAACATTGATACTGCTTATCGGACCCATGCTGGAGGAAAGTTACGGTTCTGTCCCTCTTCTTATAATGATGCTGGTTACCGCTTTTGCGACAGGAATATTAAATGTACTGTTTTTTAAAAGTTATCTTTTAGGCGCGTCCGGCATTGTTTTTATGATGATTTTATTATCGTCTTTTACCAACTTTTCCGCCGGTGAAATACCGCTTACATTTATACTGGTGCTTATTTTATATTTGGGTGTACAGATTTTTAATAAAACAGATGACGGTCCTGACAATATTTCTCATTTTGCGCATATTATAGGCGGTTTATGCGGAAGTTTCTTCGGTTTCTTCCGTCCGCCAAGGAGACAGAAACAGTGAAAAAAGAATTTTTACAATTCGACGAGGTACGCGACAACGCAATAAAACTAGCGCATAAAATTTACAGTGATGAATTTATTCCCGATGTAATTTACGTATCCCTTCGCGGCGGCGCGTATCTTGGCAACATCATAAGTGAATATTTCAAAATTGTTCACAAGGGCGCACATCCTGTATATTACGCCGCAGTAGTCGCCCGCTCATACACAGACGTAGCAAAAGCCGATCAGGTTAAAGTTGACGGCTGGACATACTCGCCCGATTATCTTCGCGTCGGAGATAAAGTTCTTTTGATAGACGACATTTTTGATTCAGGCAAAACGATTAACCATCTTGCCGGAATAATTCTTGACAAAGGCATACCGCGAAATGACTTAAAAATCGCGGTTCACGATTATAAATATTTTTATGATAAGAAGGAACAGCTTCCCATCCATCCCGATTATTGGTGCAGAAAACATGACGTATCGGTTAATGACGACGTTTATTGGATCCACTACATGAGCCACGAACTTATGGGGCTTACGGAGAAAGAACTGGAAAATAATTATTACTCGCGCGATCCAAATTTAAAGGAAGCGATGCATATAATTACGGATCAAAACGATGATTTGCGGAATTGACGAAGCAGGACGCGGCCCTCTTGCCGGCCCTGTATGCGCCGCCGCGGTAATTTTAAGCGAAGATTTTCCTTTAAAATTATTAAACGATTCAAAAAAACTTTCTTCCTCACGCCGCGATGAAGCGCGTCTAATCATCTGCGAAAGAGCGCTCGCATGGGGTATCGGCTGGGCAACCCACACAGAAATAGATAACATCAACATTTTACAGGCAAGCCTTTTAGCGATGGAGCGCGCCTTTGAAGACATGATGAAAAAAGCCGCGGAAAAAAAATTGCTTTTAAACAATGAAAACGTCAATGTAATTGCAGACGGCATATACATTCCAAAAGTTCATGTTCCGGCTGTAGCTCAGGTAAAAGCAGACGCAAAAGTCCCGGAAGTTATGGCAGCTTCCATCCTGGCAAAAACTGAACGTGATATTTACATGGAAAAAATGGCAGAACTTTATCCGCAATACGGTTATGACAAACATAAAGGCTACCCGACAAAAGCGCACAGACAGGCAGTTTTAAAACACGGCCCTTCGCCGATTCAAAGACTGAGTTTTAATGTAAAGTGAGAGAAATATACAGCAAATTTTAAGATACACTAAACCATTTTGATAAAGCGTATGCCTAGATATATTATCGGGGGTCCTACCGGCTGCCAAAGCGCCGCACATGCTTTGCATGCACGTCACTTTGCCCCCGGCACCCCGTCCGAGTTTATCGTGCATACGCTTCAACAAATAGAAATATCTACAGCATGAAGTTTCAAATGTAATATTTTCCTTTTAAAACGTTTTCAACGAAAAGAGGTTTATTAAATATTGAACGATATCTGTCAATATATATCCTCACTGATACAAAACGTTATCATATTTTCTTATATTATCTTTCCTGACAGGAAATCATCTATATCATTTGATTTTTTGGAATTTTCTTCGTTTTCATTCTTACCGAATTCATTGAATAACTCGATAATCTTTCTTAAGTTATAAGCATTTAAAACATTTACGAACTGGTTATTTAAATATTGTTCATTTATATAAAATTCTTCCTGTGATTCGTTTACCTTGATAAACCCTTGAATATAAATAATAAAGTCGTTATTTGCGTCAATGACTCGAATGCTATATTCTATTCTTCTTCCATCCTGACTCATTATTATTATTCTTTCTCCTTGTGTTTCAATAAAATTGAGTCCTTCTTTAATTTGTGTTGTTCGATCATGTATATAATTAATACTCTCTGGAGTATAATTTGCCAATATATAATTATTAACATCAAAAAAACGATGAGGGTTAACATTTTTATTCCCACGAAGCATTGTTAAAAATGCCTTTCGTTTAATTTCATTAAATTCATTCTCGTTTTTTTGCCTGGAATCCTCAAGTCGTTTTTTGTCATTAGTTTCTTTCTCAATATCTCTTGTTAATTCATTATAATACAGAAGCTGTTTAATATCATTTTTTGTTAAATTAATATCATATTTTATATCGGTCAATGTATCAATTATTTTATAAAATGAGAAATCAACATTGTTTATTATTATATTTTTGCCGGAGCTGATATCTTTTTCTATATTATTCTTTATATTATTAATTGCTTTAGCAAGGATTTCTTCCTTTTCTGATGAATTGTACTCATTTTTATTAGATAAATAGCTTTGTATATTAGAAAATATCAAATTCGCATTCTCTTTTGCATTGTCAAATAATTTGATTTTTTCAATCATAGACATTTTAATACTTTGTTGAACATGAACAAGAAAAAGCAAATATTTCATAATAGATTCTTCAAAATTTAAAAAGTTCATAGCTTTCTCCTGTTATATAATAATGTACAATTATATATTTTGTCAAATAGTTAATAAATTTATAAATGCTAAACATTAATATAAAAATGTCTTTCTTCGCTGTTTTATAATGATAAAATATTACTTGTTCATAAACTCTGTCTTGCTGCTTTAGTAAAAAAATGTTAACATACTTATATGTATAATAAAATAGTCTAAATTATCAAAATTATTAATGGGACTTGTTATGAAAGGAAAGATTTTAATCATTGCTGTTGTTCTTCTGGTTCTGGGGCTTTTACTGCATCCGCCTGTTTCAGGCGGAAAGTTTTCATCTCCATGGGGTATAAGACCCGGAGGTCTTGACGGGTGGTTTCATACAGGCAGCGATATTGCCCATGCCGTAGGAACACAGGTAACTCCTGTCGCGCCGGGAAAAATAAGCCATGTTAACAATAACCCGGAAGATCCGCGCGGGCTTAGTGTAAACATATCGCATTTAGGTTTTATTCAGACCAGATATTATCATCTTAATTCTATAGACATGGCAGCAGGAGAAACAGTTAATCATAAATCTGTTATTGGGACTTTAGGAAATACCGGGTTATCAACAGGACCGCATATACATTATGAAATACGCCTGCTTGGCATCCCATTGCCGGCATACCTTCTTACCTTACCGGCAAGAATTTTTCAACAAGCTGCAAAGGGGTTAAAGAAATCCGGGGGAAACTCTAATCCCTCTTTTTAACCACTACTCTCTTGCCGCTCCTTGCACCGCGATCATTTCTGCGCTCTCTGTCTGTGTTCCTGCCGCGCTCGCCGCGATCACCTCCGCGTTCACGAGCGCGATCGCCGCCTCTCTCGCTGCGAAAATTGCGTCCTGCGCTGCTGCGCTCACTGCCGCGCTCGTAGGTTCGATCGCGCTTCTCGCTACGCTCGCGTTTTTCACCGCGTTCGGTTCTATCTCTGCGCTCGCCGCCGCGTTCCCGCCTTTCACCGCGTTCGGTTCTATCCCTGCGCTCGCCGCTATGTTCGCGGCTTTCCCTGCGTTCGTTTCTGCGGTTTCCGTCTTCGCGGTTTTCTTCGCGTTTTGTATATCCCTTGCCGGTATGTTTTTTCCCGCGCATTGCTTTTTCAAGCACTTTAAGAGATTCATCAAAACCTTTTAAAAATTCCTGCAAGTCTTCGGCAAATAAAATTACAGACTGGCGATCAAAGCCGCCTGTGTCACGATTTTTACTTTCTACGATGTTAAGGTAGAGATCACCCATACGGTTCTCTTTAACATTAAAGAAATATGTTCTGTTTGGTAAGATAACCTTGTTTGAAAAAATTTCTCCACGTACTCCCATTATTCACTCCTTTAAATTATGCTGTCCGCTTCCATTATCATTTTTCTCTGCCAATCAAGCAGATACCGCTCCATGTTTTCGCCGCAGCCTTGCGTGTCTGCCATGATTCGGAAAACAGGTTCAGTGGCAGAACCTCTCATCCAAATATACGCTATTTCCATTCCTTTGTCATTGGAAAAAAGAATTTTTAAACCGCCCTTGCCCGCTTCGCCAAAATGGCTGATATTGCGGGTTTCTGCAGTTCCGTTGTAAGCAATGGCTTGCCATTTGCAAATATCGTAATCTGCGTTTAATTTACCGCTTTTCTCTTCCCACTCCTTCAGAAAAATCTGCTGATAACGGTTTTTTAATACTGAATGATCCATGGTTTTAATGCGCATAACCGCGTCTTCGTGGTACGCGGAAGTTGTCGTAAAATCAGGCAGGCTTGCGATTATATCCGCAAGCGTAAAATTTTCATGGTATTTATCCATCTGATTGGAATGTTTACACCATATTTCAAATAAACCGGATTTTCCGTTTGATGAACGAACGGTAAGCATTTTAACGATCGCCAGAACCGTATTAATGGGATCGCGGACAGCGGAAGGATGAGTGATGTTCCCGCCTGCGGAACCTTCACCCAAAATACGCACAATATAACCTTCTTCGCGTAACTTTCTTGCAAGGGAAACAACATTGGCCTCTCCCACTTCGGCGCGGAAAACAGAAACTCCAAAAGCCTGCGCTATCCTGTCTGTTCTCATCGATGTTGGATCGTTCACGGCGATGGCGGCTTTTGTCAGAAGTCTGCCGCTATCATCGTGCTTTAATTTGCCAGTCCAGACAAGATGGGAAAGTTCCGCGGCGACAGCGAGAGCAAAAACTTCCTGCGATTCTAGAGGACGCGCTTTGGCGCGGACAATAGAATCGCACGATTCCAAAGGACGCGCTTTGGCGTGAGTTATTGAATCATCCCAGATGACAAGGTTTCCCCTGTCACCGTCGCAGTCGGGGACATATCCTAAAACATACGAATTGTCGTTTTTATGCGCCGCATCAAGTAACAGGCAGCAAGGTTCAAGAGAATCTCCTTCAGGTACAATCCGGTGAACAATCTGCCCCGGTTCATGATTAATAGCACCTGTTAAAATTCCAAGTTTCGAAAAGAAATCCATATCTATTGATACCGCGCGGGCAGAACCGTTAAAATCACAGACCACTCCAAGCGGCTTTTTCTCAAGACCATCTTTCACCGCGGCGGCAATTAAATCACATCCGCCCCACACTACTTCTTCTGCAAAATTAAAATATGCATTGCAGGCAGAGGATTTATGGGAAGGATTTAACCACGAACTGCTGGTTCTATTCCCGGTAAAAATTTGATCTTCAATTTTTTGTATATTATTTTTATTTGTTATAAATGTTTTGAATTTATCTATCAACTGATTTGCTTCTTCAGCAGGCAATACGCCGCCGTCAGTTAAACCGAATTTGATTCCGTTGTGGCCGATTGGGTTGTGGCTTGCGGAAATATATATAAAGCCAATATGTTTTTGACTGTTCTTTTTTTCAGCGCCTTCTTTCCTTGCCCATGCCATAATTTCCGGAGCCGCGACAAAGCCCGCATAGCGTACTTCACAGCTAAAAGCCGCTAAAACAGGCATCATAGCTTCGATAATTGCCTTTCCGGTAGGCCGGGTATCAGTGCCCAAAAGTATAAGAGACTTACTTGAAAATTCCTTCTTTTCCTCTGTGTTATGCGTACCTTCTCGTCCTTGTGCAAGATATTCCGCAAATAAATACGCGGCAGCTCCGGCGATTATTGAATGTGCTTTTGTTATATGTTCAGACGCGCTTTCTTCATCTCCATCAGCGGCGAAAACGGTGCGCCAGCCGGAAGCGGAAAGAATCATTCTATCAAGAGCGGCGTTAATTTCGTTTTCTAAAATCATATTCACAAGTATAAACTCTTTCTTTTTTTAATTCTATATGTACAAAAATAGAATAAAAACAGGGTGTTTTTGTTTTAAAACATTTTTTCAAACGAGGTGTGTTTTGTTCTTCCATAAATTCATAGATTTAAATATAAGGAGAAATAAAACATGTCTAATCTGAATATTATTCAACGAAGAGATCTTGATCCGTTAATCATGAAAGCAGAAAAATTAATAAAGTTTTATGAAACTGCATCAGGATGCCCGGTGAAGGTAATGATTCCTCATTCAATTAATGCGGATTGCATCTGCAGCCGCTGCGGTTTGAACATTCCCGCAAAAACCATAAAAAATTGCACACAACTGCACAGCGAAGCTATCGCAAAAGCAAGAATACTCGGAGGTTCTTACATTTATTTATGCGACAAAGGAATAGTGTTCTGGACAAGCCCTTTTTACTCCGGAGACCGTTTTGTCGGAGCGCTCCTTTCCGACGGATTGGAAAAAACGGAAGAAAATAGTGAAAGAGTAAAATCTCTGGCTCAATTAATGCTGCTGTGCGCAGAGCATATTTCAGGCAGGAGCTTTAATCAAAAAATTACAATTTCTCTTTACAAAGCGGGAGAAGGCGAAAAATCAAACAATGAAAATTATATGCGGGAAGAAGATCCAAACGAAAAGCAAAAAACAGACATAAACGAAAAAGAAGATATCTGCCCTCTTGATTATGAGCGGATGCTCCTTGCAAGCCTTAGGCGCGGCGATAAAGAAGAAGGACAGAAAATTCTGGTCGCTCTGTTAAAATTTTATTATCTTGAAATAAAGGACAAATTTCAGGCTGTCCATAGGATGGATGCCTTTCGTATGAAGGCCCTGGAATTGGCAGTATTGCTTTCAAGAGCAGTGTCGGATCCAAAAGAAATAATGGATAACACTTCTATTGAAACGACAAACCGGAATCTGAAAAAGATCGAAGAAAGTGCATGCTTCGACGATATTTCAGATGTTCTTTCTGCAATTACCGAGAGGATGTCAGGTATGATTTTTTCTTTTCATGGAGTACGCCATTTTACAGCACTCAGAAGAGCCGAACGTTATATTTGGGCGCATTACACAAGAAAACTCAGCTTGAAAGAAATTGCAAAAGCTTCAGGACTTTCTGCTCCTTATTTCAGTACGGTTTTTAAGGAGGAAATGGGTGAAAACCTGTCTAACTATCTTAACCGATTAAGAGTGGAGAAAGCTCAGGCAATGCTGGTAACAACGGATTTACCGATTTGCGACATAGCTCAATCATGCGGGTTTGAGGATCAAAGCTGGTTCTCAAAAATTTTTAAAAACAATACCGGTCTTACTCCTGGAAAGTACAGAGAGCGCGGAATGATTGCCGAAAGCGCTTTCCATGATTAAACCGGTAAAAACAGGTGATAAAATGAGTAATAACAAGGTGAATTTGACTGCAAATTTTTCGAACGAAAAATTGATGGAAAAAGCAGCGAGGGTTATGATCGACTACAATAAGGCTACAGGGAGCTGTATCTGCATATACGATAGCTCTTATAAGCCGCGGTTTCCTTCGGGACGTTATGGCGAAGAACGCTGCCCTGAAAAGAAAGTATGTCTTTATTGTAAGAAAAACAGCATAAACGGCGAAACTTTGGAACCGTATCCATGTCATGAAATGCATATTAACGCCATAAAGGAAGCAAGCAAGAAAGGAGGCTGGCATGCATATAATTGCAGCCTTAACCTGCTTTTTTGGATCAGCCCTATATACACTGATGGCACATTTTCGGGGGCTGTTAGGGGATCGGGTTTTTCGCTGGAAGCCCAAAAAGGAGTTGACATTTTCGCAAATAGCGATGATACTTTTGTTATGTGCAATAACGAAATACCAAAAGAAGAATTCAAGGAGCGCGTCAATTCATTCCCTGGGGCTGACGAGGAGAAAGTCCAGTCCCTGGCAGAAATGATGCAGCTATGTGCGGAATCCCTATCATCCGGAAGCGAAGATTACCACGAGACAGTTAAACGAAGGGCGCAGCAGCAAGAGACTATTTCAAAAATTATTGAAGAATTAAAACGCCAATACCCGACAAATGCAGAAAAACTCGGTTATCCGCTGGAAAAAGAAAAAACGCTGATGTCAGCCTTACGCAAAGGCGAAGGCACCGATGCTAGAAAAACGTTAAACGAGCTTCTGGCAATGTTGTTTTTTACAAATCCGGGTCAATTTAAATATGTGCAATTAAGGGTGATCGAACTGGTTGTACTCATTTCCAGAGTTGAAGTCAGCCCTGCAAAAAGCGGGAATCTTTCTATGGAGATTAACAGTCAAAACCTTAGAATGGTTCAGGAAGCCAAATCTGTCGAAGAATTAACTGACATTTTGCATAATATCGTAGACAGAGTATCCGGTACTATTTCATCATTCCGCGGAATACCCCATGCCGCAGCCCTGAGAAAAGCTGAAAACTTTATCATGGAAAACTTTACAAGAAAGATCAGCCTTAAAGAGATATCTGCCGTAGCGGGGCTTTCTCCGCCCTACTTCAGTACAATCTTTAAAGACGAAATGGGCGAAAACCTGTCCAAGTATTTGAACAGGCTGCGGGTAGAAAAAGCAAGCCGCTTACTTCTGGAAACAGACATGTCGTTAGCAGAAATTGCCGCGTGCTGCTGTTTCGAAGATCAAAGCTGGTTTTCAAAAATCTTTAAGGCATACACAGGCATCAGCCCCGGAAAATACAGAAATCAGGGCGGCGGACTAATCAGAAATATCAGCGACAGCAACATGGCTGAAGGCTTGCGAAAAGCCGGAAAATAACCACACAGAGAACAAAAAAAAACCTGGCCGCTTTTTTTAAGCGGTCAGGCTCTTTATTCATCTGCACGCTGCGCGTGCAAACTCGGGATCAATCCGGCGCCGGTATAATTGCTTCTTCGGTTTCCTTGTCGAAATAACGCGCTTTTTCCATCCTGGGGACGAATATCGTAGTATCGCCGACTTTAAAGGTATGGTTGGGTTCTGTTCTGGCAACTAACGGCTGAGTTTCTGTTGTAAGCCAAAGGTGGATATCCGCTCCCAACGGTTCAACAACAGTTACTTTCACGGTCATGCTGTTCTGCGCATTGCCTTCGGAATACATCAAATCTTCCGGGCGGATACCAAAGAAAACTTCTTTTCCGATATATTTTCTTAAGAATTCAAAATGCGAAGGATCGGCTTTAATTTTAAATGTGCCTTCGTCCAGCATGATCGAACTGCCTTCTTCGCGCACTTTCACGGAGAGGAAGTTCATGGGCGGAGAACCAATGAATCCGGCAACGAACTTGTTTCTTGGATAGTTATAGAGGAACAGCGGGGATCCAATCTGCTGAATCCATCCGTCCTTCATAACGACGATTTTGTTCGCCATTGTCATAGCTTCTACCTGGTCGTGGGTAACGTAAATCATTGTCGCGTTAAGGCGAAGGTGCAGGTCGGAAAGTTCAGCGCGCATCTGTACACGCAATTTCGCGTCAAGGTTGGAGAGAGGTTCGTCGAAGAGGAATACTTTGGGGTTACGTACGATTGCGCGCCCTACAGCGACACGCTGTCTCTGACCGCCCGAAAGAGCCTTGGGCTTGCGCTCAAGGAACTTCTCGATATCGAGAATACGCGCTGCTTCATGCACGCGCTTGTCGATTTCGGCTTTGGGGACTTTTTTAATCCTGAGCCCGAATGCCATGTTTTCATAGACTGACATGTGGGGATACAAAGCGTAGTTTTGGAATACCATGGCGATATTCCTGTCTTTTGGCGGAACGTCGTTCATTTTTTCGCCGTCGATAAGGAGTTCACCTTCGGTGATATCCTCAAGACCGGCGACCATTCTGAGTGTGGTAGATTTACCGCATCCCGAAGGGCCTACTAAAACGACAAATTCCTTGTCCTCGACTGTAATGTCGGCTTTGTCGACTGCGCGAACTCCGCCGTCATACACTTTTGAAATTCCTTTCAATTCTACTTTTGCCATACGCTGGCCTCCCTTATGGGTTATTTTATGGTTATAATATAACACAAAAATGGGTAATCGTCAATGAGGACAAAAAAAAGACAGTGTGCCTGGACGTCAGGGCTTTCACCCTATGCACACCGTCTGTAATATGAGAGGTAATCCCTCCCGGTGATTAGATTATCGGCCTTTTCTTCCTAGACTTTAGGGCTAAAAAGGTGACAGTCACCTCTTAAAAATTTACAAAAGATGAGAATTTAATAAAAAAGCGTCAAATATTTGGTTTGCGGAGCAGCCGCCAGTGAATATTGCCTAGATTTGTCTGTAATTTTCCATAAAAGAACCCAGCCTGCGCATGGCGTCTGCAAGCGTGTCTTTGTCCGGCAGGAAAACAATGCGGAAGTGGTCGGGCTCTTTCCAGTTAAAACCGGTGCCGTGAACGAGGAGCAGACGCTGGCTGCGCAAAAGGTCAAGCATAAACTTTACGTCATCTGTGATATTAAAACGTTTTATATCCACTTTTGGGAAACAGTACAGCGCGCCCTTGGGTTTGACCGCGGAAAGACCGGGGATTTGGTTTACCATGTTAAAAGCCGTGTCTCTTTGTTCACGCAGTCTGCCGCCGGGCAGGATTAAATCGTTAATACTCTGGTAGCCGCCAAGAGCGGTTTGAATCCCCATCTGCGACGGCATGTTTGGGCAAAGGCGCATATTCGCAAGCATATCAAGGCCTTCGATATAATCAGACGCCGCTGATTTATTACCGGATAAAACCATCCAGCCTGCGCGAAAACCGGCGGCTCTCCACGCCTTGCTCAGACCGTCAAAACTGATGGTCAGTACGTCATGGGCTATTGTGGACATCGGAATGTGTTTCGCGTCGTCGTAAGTGATGCGGCTGTAAATTTCATCGGCGTAAATGATGAGTTCATGCTCGCGCGCGATTTGCACAATTCCTTCCAGAATATCCCGGTTGTAAACCGCGCCTGTCGGGTTATTGGGATTGATGACTACAATGGCTTTTGTCTTCGGCGTAACCTTGGCGCGGATATCGTCTAAGACCGGGTTCCAGTCAGATGCTTCATCGCACAGATAATGAACCGCCTTGCCGCCTGCAAGCGTAGCAGTCGCTGTCCACAGCGGGTAATCCGGCATGGGGATAAGCACTTCGTCGCCTGCATCCAGCAGGGCTTGCATTGACATCGAGATTAGCTCGCTTACTCCGTTCCCGATGAAGATATCATCGATTCCCACATCCATCACTCCCTTAGATTGAAAATCGTGCATAACAGCTTTCCGCGCTGCAAAAAGTCCGCGCGAATCTCCGTAGGGCTGCGCGTTTGGAAGATTGAGAACGATATCGTGGACAATTTCATCCGGCGCGTTCAAACCGAATGAAGCGGGGCTCCCAATATTTAATTTAATTACCTTGTAGCCTTCTTCTTCGAGCCTCTTGGCTTCTTTTAAAACAGGTCCGCGTATCTCGTAACAGACATTATCCAATTTTGCGGATTTTTTAAGATTTTTCATGATACTTTCTCTTCGGAGTTAAAAATCCACTTTCCGGCTTCGTCGATATATTTCTTGATAATCGCGACATGGATTTCTGTCCCCATTTTTTGTGTTTCTTTTTTCCAGTGTTCGGCATTTTTTATCGCTTCCAAAACCCTGTCTTTTCCAGTCTTGGCAGCCTGCATGCAGGTATCAGGTGCTGCGGAATTTTTTACAAGAGATGAGTGCAGGAAATAAGCAGAAAGCCCTGTTATAAGAGCGTCGTCGGAAGATACGGCAAGAGAGGAAAATTCAGGTTCTGCCTGATTGAAGGAACCGCCCAAAAGGTGTGAAAAACCGTGGAACCACCGCACCCATTGCTTGTCTTTTCCATTGATTTTTCCGGCATACGACTTGAAAAACGTTACAGCATCGGCATGATTGCCGCTTAATATCCTTGCCGAACCGAAAAGAAGGATATTTTTTTCGACTGCGGAAGGTTTAGCCAGTAAAGCCTTGCTTTCCAGCTTTAAAACTGACTGAAAATCAGAAATAACAAGGTATGAACTGGCTAAAAGACGTACATACCGATGGTTATACTGCTTTTTCACATAGATTTTTTGCTCTAAATAATATGCTAAAGCCGGCCAATCCTCTCGCTCTAAGAGCGAAAGAAGCCGATAATTAAGGAAGAAGAATATACTGACACCAACAAGGAGCAAAGACATGAGAAGGAGCAGCGGCAATGTAACATATCGAAAGCTCGCCGCATACCCGGGCCCGGAAAGCACAGGTAAAAATATAGTGATAAAAACAATAATTGCCATTATAATGCAAAAAGCGATTATCAGGTATTTGAACTTCAATGGAAACACTCCTATAATAAGAAATGATAAGGCAAAGAATATGTTACGTCAACGGATGCGCGGCATAAGACGGGGGAAGAGATGAATGATGTTTTGGTAAAAGATATAAAACCTAATAGTTACTTTACATCGCCTGTGTACCTTGACAAGGCGTTTATAATTACAGCCCCCGAAATGCCTGTGAGCGATGAATTGGTCATCTTGCTCGAAAAATGGCATTTTAAATCGGTAATCTGCGACGGCGAGGCAACCAACGATTATTCAGGTAAAGACAGCGGCACCGGCACGGCTTCCGATGAAGGCGGGGTTGTAGCGCTGTCTCAGCAATCGGACGGGGACAAACTTCAGAAAGCCGAGGAATTCTACTCAAGTTTCCTTTTCTTTGTGGAAAACGTATTTGTTAAAGCATCAGTGTCAGACGAACTTGACGAGAAAGCCGTAACGGAAAAAATTAAAGATATTGTCGAATACGTAAGAGAGGATCGAAGGTTCCTGATGAGGGTTTTAAAAAATATTGAACCCGCTCCGGGAAGAAACTATCTTGCGACCCATTCGGTGCGTTCCACAATTCTGGCGATAATAATCGGTTCATATTTAAAGCTGCCCAACTACCGCCTTATTGAACTTGGAGTCGCGGCTCTTATGCACGAAGCCGGAATGTTAAAATTACCTTCCAATGTTTACCTCAGCGAAAGGGCGTTAAATCCGCAGGAGCAAAAAGCGATTCTTACCCATCCTATTCTTGGTTTCAGCATGTTAAAATCTTTCGGCTTTACGCTTCCTGTTCAGCTTGCAGCTCTTGAACATCATGAACGTGAAAACGGAAGCGGCTATCCGCGCAAACTAGGCAGCGAAAAAATCAGCTTGTACGCGAAGATCATCGCTGTCGCCTGTTCTTATGAAGCTCTCAATTCGAAGCGCCCGCACAAAGAGGCGAAAGACGGTTACACAGGAATGCTGGAACTTTTAAAGAACGAAGGCAAACAGTACGATGATACAATCGTAAGAGCGCTTGTTCTTTCATTGTCGATTTACCCGATTGGTTTGTACGTGCTTTTATCCAACGGAAAAAAAGGGCAGGTTGTCGATGTAAACCCAGAAAACCCGCGTTTCCCGATAGTACAGATTTTCGGCGAAGTCACACCTGATGGAAAATTTAAAATGATGCAAACCGCGCAGGATTCACTTACAATTGTACGGCCATTAAACCGTACGGAGATTGATACCTAATATGAACCCAATTATACCTATTTTAGTTTTACTAGCCATCGGCGCAATTATTGTCAGCGGCGTATTCACTCTTTTTAACTCGTCTCTCTCTTTGTCAAGAAAATCACGTTTGGAAAAAGAACAAGAGAAAAAATATAAAGCTGTTTTAAAAATTATTGAAAACCCGGATAAAATTCTGCTTTCGTGCCGTATCTGGCGGATTATTTTTTGGGTACTCGCGGCATTCTGCGTTGTTATATTCTGGGCATTCTCCAGTTTATTTACGCAAAAAATGTATTTTTGGATAATGCTTGCGGTTGAATTATTTATCTTATGCCTTATTATAGCGTTACTTGGCGAAGCGCTTCCGAAATTATTATCGCATACAAAACCGGAGAAAATAGCTGCCTCTCTTCTGCCGCTGATGAAACTTCTTTCCATTCCGCTGCTCCCTTTTATTCTGCCCGCTTTAAAGTTCGCTTCGTTTTTTAATAAAACTGTCCATCCTGAAATTGCCAGTAACAGCATTACGGAAGAAGAGCTGCAGGATGAACTTCGCAACACGCTTATCGAGGGCGAGAAATCAGGCGTTATGAAAAACAGGGAACGCAACATGGTAGAAGGCGTTTTTTATCTCGGCGACCGTTCAGTCGCGGCATTTATGACCCACCGTTCTGAAATTCAATGGCTGGATATAAATTTACCTTACGAAGAAATTTACGCAAAATCGGTTGAGTACCGCGAACAAAGATGTTTCCCTGTCGTGAACGCAAGCCCCGATGAAATTATCGGAGCGGTGTACCTTGAAGACATTATCCTTGACTGCGCGCAGGAAAAACCGCTTGGGTTACGCGCAATAATGAAAAAAGCGCAGTTTGTCCCCGAAACAATGCCTGCGATAAAAGCGTTTGAATCTTTTAAACAGGGGCAGTCAAACTTTTTATTTGTAATGGATGAATACGGCGGGCTTTCGGGTATTATTTCCATTACCGCTCTGGTAGAAGAAATTGTAGGCGAACTTTCCACTCCTGTTATAAACGAAGACCCTTTATTAAAACAGGAAGACGGTACATGGCTTGCGGACGGCACACTTAATATTGATGACGCGGCAAAAGAACTTTCCATTACTATCGACGAAGAAGGCGATTTCCATACGCTTGCCGGCCTTGTCCTTCACCTTGCCGGGGAACTTCCGCGGGTTGGAGACAGTTTTGAATATCAGGGGTATAAATTTAAAGTTGTGGACAAAGACGGGAACAGAATTGACAAATTATTAATAAAAAAAATTGAAGAGTAAAATAATGAACATAATTTTTACCACGAACCATCACCATCACGAGCGGAGAGGAAGAGCGGCTGATGGTTGTTAATTTTAATGAGTTGGGTGTTTTGTCTTGTTTTATAGAAAAACTAAATGAGAGAAAAATAGAAGAGCCAACCGACATTCAGCGAAAAGTTATTCCTTGTCTTAACAAAGAAAAAAGCGTCTTTTTTACATCCGCTACCGGCACAGGCAAAACCTTTGCGTACTTATTACCGCTATTGGGAAAAATGCAAACCCCAAACCCCCTTTGCGATCTCCGCGTCTCTGCGTCTCCGCGAGAAATAAATGGTATAAAACTTTTAGTAATAGCTCCCACTTTGGAACTTTGCACACAAATCCAAGGAGAGTTAGATTTCCTGTTAGGCGGAACAGAACTAAAATCAGCCCTTGTAATTGGAAGCGTAAATATCGAACGTCAGATTGAAAATTTAAAAAAAACCAAACCGGATGTGGTTGTTGGAAACCCAAACAGGCTGCTTGTTCTTGCGAAAAAGAAACTGTTAAAAATTGATAATGTGCAATTCCTTGTTTTTGATGAAGCAGACAGGCTAGTAAGCGATGAAATGATCGATGATACGCGCGAATTATGCAAAATCATTATGCGCAATGCGGAAAAGAAAAACAAAAGTATTTTAATCGCTGCGTGTTCGGCGACAATGAATAAAAAGAACAGTGAAAAATTATTAGAAACCGCGGCGGCGCGGCAGGTGGAATTTATAGAATCGCAGGGACATGAAATGCTTCGCGATAAAATGGAACATTGGGCGATTTTCAGCGAAAAGCGGCGCAGAGAACAAACATTGCGATCTCTTTTAGCCGCGCTTAAAGGTAAAAAGAAACGCATAAAAACGCTTGTGTTCACAAGCAGAGGCGATGAAGCATCTGTTATCCTTTCGCGCCTTCAGCATCATCACGTATCGGCAGCCGGACTTTTCGGCAAAGCAGGCAAAAAACCTCTTTCCGGCAGCGATCGAAAGGCGGCGCTGGACAGCTTCCGCCAGGGTGCCATTGAAACCCTTGTTTCAACAGACCTTGCGGCGCGCGGCCTTGATATACAAGGCATAACTCACGTCATAGCTCTTGATGTCCCCGCTGACAGTGAGGTGTACATTCACCGCTGCGGCAGAACCGCGCGGGCCGGAAAACACGGCGTTATGATAACAATAGGCGACGAGACTCAAATGCGCCTATTATCCGCAATGGAGAAAAAATTAAAAATAAAAATTCAGCCCAAAGAGCTTCATTATGGGAAAATATGCGTTCCTGAATTGGAATAATATCCATTTCTGACAGTTGATTAAAACTCAAAATAGAAAGATAATTAGCATATATGAAGATAGCCATGTTTACAGACGCTTACTGGCCAAGAGTCAACGGTGTAACTGTATCGGTAGATTCATTTTCACGCGCTCTTGTTAAGGAAGGGCATGATGTTGTCATTGTATGTTCTTCGTATCCTGAAGACGGAAACACTCCAATTTCATTTCAAAAAAAACCTTCAAAAAACAAAGAACCGTTAGTTGTAAAGGTCCCTTCCCTTCCCGTGTTTGTCTCCAAAGAAGACAGGCTTGCGAAGTACAGCAAAATGAACTGGGTATTCAAACAAGTTGATTCTTTTAATCCCGATATAATTCACATTAATACAGAATTGATGATCGGCGAGTTTGGCATCTGGTACGCGAGAACTCACAATCTTCCTATTATTTATACCTTCCATACCATGTGGGAAGATTACGGACCTAATTATTTCCCTTTCCTTCCTGTCTTCGTTGTAAAATTCTTTATACGCGGCATTTTAAAAAGTGTTTTAAGGCGGGCTTACAGAGTTATAGTTCCGACACCGCAGATTAAACAGGCAATAATGCGTTACAGATTAAAAATAATTCCTTTCATGCTCCCCACAGGAATTGAACTTGATCTGTTTAAATATAATGAAAGTGAAATCGCATCCTTCCGCACAAAACTGGAAGGGCTTTTTACACAGCTAAAAAATAAACGTATTCTGCTTTTTGCCGGAAGAATAGGGAAAGAAAAAAACATCGGGTTTTTATTAAATATACTCCCGGAAATCATTAACAAACATCCTGAAGTAATCCTTCTAATTGCAGGTAACGGTCCCGATCTTGAATATTACAAAGAAGAAGCGCGTAAACTTGGAATCGAAGATAAATGCGTATTCACTGGATATTTTGATCGTAAGGATTTGGCTCTTGTTTATTCAATTTCAGAAATATTTTTATTCCCCTCCATGACTGACACTCAGGGGCTTGTAACTTTGGAAGCCATGCTTTCAGGCACTCCAGTAGTCGCAATCGGCGCTTTAGGCACACTAACTGTTATGGGCGGCGACAACGGCGGTTTTATGGTAAAAAATGACGCGGCGGAATTTACAAGCAGGGTGCTTGAATTACTGGAAGATAAAGAGTTATACGCAAGAAAATCCGAGGAAGCGAAAAATCACGCAAAGTCATGGTCTATAGAAGAATTAACTAAAAAACTAATTGAATTATACAAAACGGCAATATTAGATTACACAGACGAGTTTGGTTACCGCATAACGCCTGTTTGGGAATTATTAATCGAAAAAAGATGGTGGAAAATAAATAACATGATCTTAAAGAAAAAAACAAAAGAGAACTGGCAGAAAATATTAAACGCGTTAAAAGTTCCTGAAACCCGCCAGCCTTAATGCCGCTTATGGTTCGGTTTTTAAAGAAAGCCTTCCTCGTATAAACTCTTTTAACGTTTGTCCAGAACTTTTTCCCCATTCGCCTATTAAGCTGGAAAAAGATCCGCCACCGCCTGAACCGCCGCCGCTCTTTGCGAAATCAGGTGCTGCCAGATGACCGGGATCGTAAAACGAACCGCCTTCGCATGTTGAGAATGCAAACAACATTAATAATGTTATTAATGGCGCTGCAAGAAATAAAAATTTATTATTCATAGCTTTCTCCTTTATTACAAGCTAAAACCTAGTCTAAATCCGCCTTGCCAGCCTAAAGGTGTGTGTCCTCCTCCAATGGAAGGAGTTTTTGCGAGGATATAAGATATGGAAGGATCTAAATAAACATTTTTTAATATTATTCTATAGCCGGCGGTTAAACCTACAGTAAAACCTGCAAAACCGCCGTTCTCCGCTTTAGTTTTTTCGTTAACAGAGAAAACGTTAAACCCTAAAGACGCTCCAATATATGCTTTTTCTGCTTTTTCGGACATGGTGAAATATTTATAAGTAAAACTCAAACCAAGGTATAGCAGATCAATATTTTTATAATCCTCATAATATAAATCAATATTTCCGCCAATAGTATTAGATGGCGCGATAAGGTGATCAAACCCTACAGCTACATAGAAGCAAGATAAATTCTTGTCATTATCTGTAGCGATAAAGCCTTTCATAAGCGGGAAAAAATCAATCGACAATGTGTTTTTTGATTCTTTCTGTGGTTGTGCCGCCGGCTGTGCCGGTTGGGGTTGAGCCGGGGTTTGTGTCCTGGCTTGAGCATACGCTGCTCCTGTTACCATGCATGCAAACAGCAGCACAGCTAAAACTCTCTTCGTTTTCATAAAAACTCCTTTAAATTTATAAAAAGCCATAAATATTTCTTCAATACTTATGAGCGTTTTTTAAGCAGACAGACATTTTATGAGATTGTCTCATGTTTGTTTTATTTTGTAGTGAGTGTTTTACGCACGATTTTCTTTAAATCCGCATCAAGAGGAGAACCTTCGCCGTTTTGCGGCTCGGTTGATTATACCATGCCGCATTTAAAATTTATCAGTTCTTCGCGTGATTTTGTACCTGTTTTAAAATAAATCCTTGAAATGTGATTTTCCACTGTCCGCAGACTGAGACATAGGCGTTTTGCTATTTGTCTGTTATTCAAGTTTCGTTTAATAAGAGTTACAATTTCATTTTCCCTGCGGGACAGCAAAGACCATGCTTGATTCATATTGTCCAATTTATATTTTGGGTTAATGTATGTGCCGCCTTTAAGAAGCGCGTCTATTGCCGTGATAATTTCGCTTGACTTCGCCGATTTTGAAATAAACGCTTTCGCTCCCATGTCAAAAGCCTGCTGGATTAAAAACGGATCTTCGTACATTGAGCATACTAAAATATTGAGTAAAAACGTTTCTGAAGAGCCGTTTGCGTTTTTATTTTTACAAATTTCTTTTAATTTAGGGATAAAATCAAGTCCGTCCTCTTCACCTAACGAAATATCAAGAATTATAATTTCAGGCAGTTTATTCATACCTTCAATTAAAGAGACCGCTTCTGTAATATTTCCCGCCGTTGCACAGATATTGAACCTTCCCGTTCCGATAAGCCATGCGCCTATTCCGTTAATCACAAGCGGATGATCGTCTATCAGCATAATTGGTATCATATAATTCCTTCTTTAGAGCCTGTGGTTCTCAAAGGCACTTGCAAATTTATCATTGTTCCTTCGCTGTCGCTTACGATTGTCAGCGTGCCTGAAATTGAAGCGGCTCGCTCGTACATTCCCCATAACCCCATGTGCCCTTCTTTACGCACAGTAAAAAAGGAATTGTAATCGGGCGGCAGAAAACCTTTGCCATTATCTGAAACGCCTATTAAAAGCGAATTGTTACTCGCAGTTTGACGGACAATTAGCAAAATTTCGGTCGCTTGCGCGTGTTTTTCGATGTTTGTAAGGCTTTCCTGAACAATGCGGAAACATTGAAGCTGCGTGTCATTATCCATTAATTCAAGATTAATGTCATTGTTTATCGTTAAGCGGCATTCTATGCCTGTATTCCGCCCAAAATCGAACGCCAGTTTTTTTAGCGCGTTTAAAAGACCGCGTCTTTGAAAATCGGGAGGTATCAGCGTTTCGCAGATATTTCTAATCCTCTGAATTATTGCTCTTTGCTCTTCTACTATCTTTTCATTTTCGATCTGAAACGAAAGCCGCCATAAATCCTGCGCGACAGTGTCGTGAAATTCACGGGCTATCCTTTTTCGTTCATCTTCCTGCGCGTTTACAATTTGACGTGAAAAAAGTATGCTTTGCCGTTCTCTTGTTCTCATTTTTTCAAATCTTGAATATAACAATCGTATAACAAGAATGACAATAATAATCAACAAAGTAAGGAAAATGGAAAGCTGGTAAATACTCAGTAAGATGACGTTTGTAAGATTTGAGTCGTTATATTGCAAAAGTTCAATTACTGCGTCAACTTCAAGCATGTATGATAATATTTCAACATTGACGAAGCCTGCGCTGTCTTTCACCGCGGTTTTAAGCCGCTCAAGCAGAGAATCAATATTTACAAGTGCCCTGATCAATTCATCGCTTATAAATTCATCTTTATAACTCTGATACATCTTTCCGACAGGAGAAGTAGTAAAATTATTTAGCGTTATATTAAACTCATCAATGTTATGCAAAACAGTCTGATAATCTTCATTTATATCAAGCTTAAATATCTCCTTTTTTACTTCCAGCCACTCGCCCGATATTGATGAAACCGAAGGATATGAATTATGTGAATAACATGCGGCGGTAAAAAGAAGCGGGAAAGTTAAAAATATATAAAATAAACGCTTGTACATTTTTCTATTATACTATATCATAAATTATTAATGTATAATACGCAAAACCGAAAAATAATTATTCTCTGTCTTGCTTCGGCTTTTGCAAACGCGGCGTTTAGTTATCTAATAAGCGGCATATTAAAAGTTCCTTTATACGTTGATACGATTTTTACTGTCGCCATGTGTTTTACAGCGGGGATGTTTTCAGGCATTATGACAGGGGTTGTTTTATCTCCTTTATTTTTCTTTATTGTATTCAAATTTATACTGAGAGTGCCGCTTGATGTGGCGCTTATAAGAAATGTTTTCATTATCTGCATTTTTGCGGAGATTTTTCTTGTCTGCTATTTTTATAAAAATATAAAAACGCGCGAAACCGCCTTCCTGGAAAAACTTTCCGCCAAACAGGATGTATTATTCGCTTTTATCCCCGTAGCGGTGCAGCTCCTTTTTCTTGTTGTCTTAGATTGCATTATTATCAGCGTCCTTGGCGGAATAATAGAATTAATTATCGAGCAATTTTCAGTACCATGGAAATACTCGCCGTCAGATATTTTTAAACTCGGCTTTTTGCGTAACAACGCACCGTCTTTTATCGCCGGTATACTTTCGCAATTTCCAATTAATATTGTCGACAGATTTATCGCCGTCTTTGGAGGATACGGAATTTCGCTTATTTTCCGCAGATGGCTGTCCGCGGACAATAGCGAATCAAAGAACGCTTTGCAGGAATTGCCTTAAACGATCATTCTGCGGATTTGTAAATAAATTTTCGGGCTTTCCTTCCTCTAAAATCGAGCCTTCAAACATGAATACTACCCTGTTCGCAACCTCGCGCGCGAAACCCATTTCGTGGCTTACCACAAGCATTGTCATTCCCGCGCCAGCCAGTTTCTTCATGACGGCTAACACTTCACCCACAAGTTCAGGGTCTAAAGCCGAAGTCGGCTCGTCAAAAAGCATGATGCGCGGCTCCATTGCAAGCGCGCGCGCAATTGCAACGCGCTGCTGCTGGCCGCCTGAAAGCTGCGATGGATAGGCGTCTACCTTGTCGCTTAAACCAACCCTCTCAAGTATTTGCAGAGATCTTGCGCGCGCTTCTTCTGCCGGCAATTTGCGCACATTCAACGGGGCAAGCATTACGTTTTCAAGCGCGGTTTTATGCGGAAAAAGATTGAACCGCTGAAAAACCATTCCCACTTCCAGTAAAATTTTACTGCGCTCGTCATTGTGCATTTTTACGCTGTTTACGCCGTTATGGCAGTCGAACAGCAGATTGTCTTCTATGTAAATCTGTCCTTCGTCAATGGTTTCCAACCTGTTAAGAGTGCGAAGGTATGTAGATTTTCCGGCTCCCGAAGGACCGATAATGCAGACAACTTCGCTCTGCTCAATGGTTAACGAAACATTTTTAAGAACTTCAAGAGGGCCGCGTCCATGACCGCCGTGAAAAGTTTTACATACGCCTACAGTTTTAATCATTGACATAGATTTACTCGTACACCGAATATTTTTTTTCCAGTTTGCGGAAAACAAAAGTAAACACGGCTGTAATAATTAAATAGAGGATCATCGCGGGGATATATACAAGAGCCGACCTTGTAGAACCTTCAATATTTCTTGTCGCTTTGGTAATGTCAACTAACGCAATCATCGAAACAAGAGAAGCGTCTTTCAGCATCATTATAAATTCATTGCCAACGGGCGGTATTAAACGTCTTATCGACTGAGGCACAATAACAAGGCTCATGGTCTGCCAATAAGACAAACCCAAAGCACGGGAAGCTTCAAACTGACCCTTGTCTATGCTTTGAATCGCCGCCCTGATAATTTCGGCGCAGTAAGCAGCAGCATTCAGAGAGAAGGCGATAAAAGCGGCAAGAAATCTGTTATTAATTGTAAGAGCGGGGATTATCATCGGAAGCGCGTAATAGACAAAGTAGAGCTGCATTAAAAGCGGCGTTCCCCTAAAAAAGAAAACATACGCGCTGCATAACTTGTTAATTAAAATATTTTTGGACATCTTCCCCAATGCGAGGAAGAGACTTAAAACAAGTCCCGCGCTTACAGCCAGTAACGTCAGCGCGATGGTAACTCTGGCGCCCCGCAAGAGCTGGGGCATCCATGAAACAATAATTGTCCTGAGTGTATCCATTAACCCTTATCGCCGTACGGGAGAAACAAGATCCATCCCGTTAAAAATTTCGTATGAAATTCTAAGCATAGTCCCGTCTTCAAAAAGTTCATCTAACGCCGTGTCTATAGCTTGCGTAAGAGCGTCGTTTCCTTTTCTCATGCAGACGCCGAATTCTTCTTCGCCTCCCTGCCACACAATTTCGAAAATGTCAGAGCGGGCTACATATTCATAAGCGACTAAAAGATCTGTCATAATCGCGTCTACCCTGTTTAACTCAAGTTCATTAAAGCAATACATTACCTTGTCATATTCATGAGTGGTAAAACGCAGTCCGCCTTGCGCAAGTTCTGCCATGTAATCGTCCGATGTTGTATCCGCCTGATACGCAACGCCAAGACCGGTAAGATCCCCCGGAGCCCGCACAAGATGTCTGGAATTTTTAGGCATTACAATAGCAAGAGTATTTTGAATATACGGTTTGCTGAAATTGTGAGCTTTTAACCTCGCTTCGTTGATCGTTACAGATGAGATAATACAGTCGAATTTTTTAGTATTAACCGCGGCAAATATCCCGTCCCATGCGGTATCAATATATTGAACCTGCAAACCCATCCTGTCAGCAAGCGCTTTTCCAAGGCTTACGTCAAAACCGATTGGAGTTGAGCCGTCTTCAGCGAAATATTCCATGGGAGGATAACCTATTTCCATCCCAACCATTAAAATACCTTCCTTTATAGTAAGACCGCCTGAATCCTTTGAACAGCCGGTAAATAAAATCGCAATAAAAGCCAAAAGAAATAAAACAAATGCAAATTTCTTCATAAAATGTCCCCCTATAACGCTAAATTTTTATTAAATTTATATGAAATACATATTATTGTCAATATATTGAATTTAGCCAATAGTGTGTTATATTCGTCTATTAGAGTGCATATATAATTCAAATAATTATACTAATAATACAATATTATTACGATTATAACATATCATATTAATATCGTTATATTCTTTATTTGACAAATACAAAATGTTTATTTAGGATTGAGATACATTAATATCGTTTGTTAGTATATTTATAAAAAAGGGAGTGTTTTAAAAAGCAGATGGCAGCATTACAACAAGATATCGATAATCCGGCTGCAAAAAACGGTGATTTTCACTTTATCCGCACGCGGTTAATTAACACTTTCACGGAAGCCATGAAATACCCGCTTATAACAGTGTGCGCAGGAGCCGGATACGGCAAAACAACCGCTGTAGGCGATTTTGTGAAAATGTGTCAGGCAAATACGGTTTGGGTGCAGCTTTCCGAGCGCGACAATGTCGGCGCGCGTTTTTGGGAAAATTTCTCCCACAGTATGTCGCAGATTAACGCGGAGTTTTCTTCATCAATAAAAAAACTCGGTTTTCCGGACACCGTTGAAAAATTAAAACAATATATTACCTTTCAAAATAAATACGCGGATAAAAAACGAAGAATAATAGTTTTTGACGACTGTCATTGCATCGAAAATCCCGCCGTAATCAGATTTGTGAAAGAAGCGATTGGTAATTTGCCGCCTGTTACAAATATTTTTATAATCTCCCGTTCAACACCGCGCCTTAATATCGCCGGGCTTATTTCAAGTGATCAAATATATGAAGCAAATGAAGATATACTTAGATTTACAGAGAGCGAACTTGCGCAATATTTCCGCAGCCAGGGGATCACTTTAAAACCTGATACCATGCGTTCAATCTGGCAGGACACTGAAGGATGGGCATTCGCGCTGAATTATATCGCAAGATCCTATAAAAAAGCGCCGAGTTACGAAGGATATTTGCGTAACGCGATGAAATCAAATATTTTTAATTTTATGGAAACTGAAATTTGGGATGCAATTTCAGCCCGTCTTAAGAACTTTTTAGTTCGGCTTTCTTTGATAGATCACCTTTCTGTAGAGCTTATTTCGCAATTAGGCGGCACAGACGAAGACATTGTTACAGAACTTGAAAAACAAAACGATTATGTAAGGCGAGACAGTTATATTAACGCGTATTTAATTCATCCTCTTTTTCTTGAATTTCTCGCCGCGAAACAGGACATCCTTTCTCCCGAACTGAAACGCGAGACATATTCAATTGCCGGAGTTTGGTGTAACAAAAACGGGTTTAAAATTGACGCTCTTTCTTATTTTGAAAAGGTAGAAGATTATAACGCCATTGTAGGAATGTTCATCGGCTCTCCGGCTGAAATACCTTTCGATATCTCGTGTTACGCGGCTAAAATTCTTGACAACGCGCCGCAAAGCGCATTTGATAATGTTATATATCTTGCGTCTACTCACCTGCGCACGATAATGTGCCAGGGGCTTTGGGAAGAATCAGATAAAAAAGCGGCGTACTACGAAGAAATCTTTTTAAAATTACCAGATGACAATCCCTTTAAAATTAGCACGTTACGCAGTATTTATTATTGCTGGTCTCTTATCCGCATGGCTATAGGCGTTACAAGCCATGTTTACGATTTTGACATTTATCATGAAAAGAACAGCCGTTTTTTTACCAAGCCTGTTGATCCTGGAGTTTTAATCACAAGAGGTCCTGCTCCGTGGATCTGCGCTGTAGGCTCTTCAAAAAAAGGCAAGATTCAGGAATTTATAGACGCAATGCAGCGAAGCGTTAAACATCTGGAAAAATGTTTTATAAACCGTCACACCGGCGAAGCCGATCTTGCTTTGGGTGAATTTAAATTTTACCAGGGAGAGATACAATCCGCGGAGACATCTATAACACAGTGTATAATCAGTTCGCGCGCGGTAAAACAGATGGAAGTGGTGCACAGGGGATTATTCTATGAAATCAGAATAGCTGTATTACAGGGGAATTATAATAAGATGCAGCAGACATTAAATGAGATGAAAGCCAATTTGGATCTTCACTATTATTCAAATAGATTTTTTGATTACGATCTTACTCTATGCTGGTATTACTGCACGCTTGGCATCGCAGATAAAGTTCCCGACTGGTTGAAAGAAAATTTTTCGCATTATGCCTATTCGGGCTTTTTAGAAAATTACGCCAACCAGATGAAAGCCCGTTATTGTTATCTGACGAGGAACTACCACCCTCTTCTCTCATACATACAGGATATGAAAAAACGCGAATCTTTTTTGTTCGGCAGAATTGAAATGCTTGCAATAGAAGCCTGTGTTTTTTATAAAATGAAAGAAAAAGACAAGGCATATAAATCACTTGAAGAAGCTTATGAAAACGCCTGCGGCAATAATATTATCATGCCATTTATAGAACTTGGAAAAGATATGCGCACTCTTACAATTTTTGCGCTTAAAAAGAAAGGGAAGATTCCAAAAGAATGGCTGAATGAAATAAACAGGAAATCAGCGTCTTACGCGAAACGCTTAACCCATGTTATTTCTAAATACAAACAGGTCAACCAGATAGTTGAAAATATTGTCATTACTCCAAGAGAACGTGACATTTTAACTGATCTTTCACACGGTCTATCGCGTTCACAAATCGCCGCCAGCCGCAATCTTTCGATTAATACAGTAAAAATGCTTGTAAACAACGTATATATGAAACTGGGAGCTGAAAATCTTTCCACAGCGATTCGTATCGCGACAGAGCAAAAAATTATCTGATTATTGTATCCTTTTAAACTTTCTGCCAATAAAATAACTTGCTTCTGTTTCAGGTTCTCCGCCTGTCATTTCAAATTCCTCAAGAATTTCAAATTTTGGATCGCTGAAAGGTATCATTCTGGGATAATTTTCCATAACAAGATAGAATTCTTCATACGGCGACGAAAACAACTCATCAGAATCGACAATAAAATAATATTTCTGTTCATCATTAAAATAAGGCACAAGGTTTGCGTACTTCCATGTGCCGACATAATTCCAGTCTGTAAAATAAAACATTAAAACATAGACAGGTATGTCTTTTTCTTTAGAAAATACATATTCATTAGATTTATTAGGGTAAATATTTTCAATTTTATTCTGATTTACAGCTCCTGCCATGAAGCTCATAACAAACAACATCATTATCGCGATGGAAACATTTTTAAATCTTACCTTAACTGAATCAATAATCATAATCGGAAAAATTATAAGAAAGGGGTAAACAGACATTCCATAACGTAATATTTTATACGGAGCGATTATCAGTGTTACTAAAATATATATTAATGACGCAATAAAAATAAATAAACCAAGTCTTTGTACTATCAATTTCTGTTTTAATAGAATTAATAAAACTGTGCAGATACAGCATAAAGCCAATACAGGAACAATGAAAAAATGCTTTACAAGCAGCGTAAGCGCCGCGGTTAACGAAGACGCTATATTCCCGCCCGCGTCCGTAAATAATGTTCTTGCTGTTCCCGCTGCCCTGTATGAAGTAAACCCGGCAAAAAACTTTGGATAAAGAGCGAGAGCAAGAAGGATGCCAAGACATAATACAAAAAAGTAAAATAATATTTCCTTGTAAGTTTTATTTTTACAATTCACATAAATAATAAAAATACCGAATAAACCGACAAAAATAGCCGCATAATAACCGGTTAAAAGCGTAAAAGCGGTTATAAAAGACAGGCAAAGAAGGGTAAGCGATTTTTTTATTATGACACTTCGGTTATCGCAGATAAAATTTTGCAGGTTTATATTCTTTGCAAAATAATAGCAGAAAATTATAAACATTGTCTCCTGAAGCTGATACGGCCGCAGAAAAAGCGTATTGGAAATTGCAGCGGTCGATAAAAACGCGCAGGCAATGGCAAGATACTGAAGCAGCGCGGAAGCCGGAAACAACAACCTTATCAGCAGAAAAAAGAAAATAAAAGAAACTGTAAAAAGAATTAAATTTAAAATTCCTCCCCTAAAAATAATTAATTTCATATCTCCTGTTTTTATTCCGGCAAGCGAAAGCCTGAACAATGAATAATAAAAATTTGTATGCGGTGAATCACGGTTATCTTTCCATAATTTTCCAATGTCAGAAAACGCGTCTTTAAAACTTGCGTTGCTAACAAGGCTCTCCTCCCTTACTTCCTTTCCTGAATATTCCCTGTTTAGCTCATAATTTTTTGTGCTGATATATTCGTTATAACAGGCATTTGCCAAAGATAACCCTTCATCTACATGAAAACCGTTTTTTTGCGTCAGCCAATAAACGCGTATTCCAAGAGCCATAGAATAAATGATAATAAAAATAAAAATCAACTGCACTTTTTTGGAAATCATACTGATTCCTCCCTGAATAAATAACAAGCTGAATATCTATTGAATATTTATATAGAATCTTTCCAAATACGCTATTCGCCTGCGCGCGTCATTATAACGGCTGCTCTGCGGATATTCATTCACTAAACGGCGGTAATAATTAATGGACAGAAGAATATTCCTGCTTGGGGTGTTGGCTTCGTAATACTGTCCTAACTGCCAATAAACCTCATCGCTGCCGCCGGGATGATCTTCCATAAATTGTTCGAGTAACGCAATTGCCGCCGCCGCATTTCCAGCTTCAAAGTTCTCTTTCGCTTTTTGAACGGCCTCTTCATGTGTAATTTTTACACGGCTTTCCGATGGCTGGCTTTCTAAACCTGGTACGGGTGAACTTTGCTGTTCGCTTGTTGTTGCAGGCGGCGCAGAGACAGGCGAACCAGCTGAAGCCTGAGGAGCTGTTTGGGTTTGCGTTGGTGCGGCGGCGGCTGGTTGTACAGGTGTTGGCTGTGAAGGAGCGGCGGCAGCTGGTTGTATAGGTGTTGGCTGTACAGGCGCAGGCTGTGAAGGCGCGGCAGCAGTAGTTTGTGCAGGCGCTGATCTTTGCGCCGGAGTAGTTTCACGCGAAGGAGGCTGTGTTGGTGCAGTCTCCCGCTGTACCGCTTCGCCTGTTGTAACAACAGGTTCTGCCGCGACTCTTGAACCACTGCGAATCTGCGCTTCTTCAATCACAGTAGGCCAGCGCGGCTGCGCAACTACCCTGCCGCGATCTGCGGATTGATACGGCCAGCCGGCAGTACCTTCAGGCGCTTCTGTAACAACTATCTGAACATGATCATTTATAATATAGTCTCTGATAAAATCCTGACGGTAAAACTTTAATGTATAATTTCCCGGCGCCTCCAATGTAAAAATGAAACTCTGTCCTTCAGGATCATTTCTGCGGGAACTGTAGGCAATCCCGCGGCGCGATGCGATTTCTCCCAAATAAATCCATCCGGTTCCGCGGAAAGGTATCTCGACAATCTGCCCGACTGTGGCGTGTATTATCCGCGAATAAATTAATTCTCTGTCGAGCGGAGTTAGACCCATTTGCAGCAAAGAATCCGGGGTATGCGCGGGACCTGATGGAATGTTGGGACGGTAAGTCTCACGCGGAATTTCGCTGACCTCTGCGGAAGTTTCCTCTGAAATCTCATCCAAAGGAGACACATCCTGCGCAATTACTGTATCAGGCTCCGGTTCAGTTTCAGGTAACGGCTGAGGTTCCGGCGGCAGCACGGCAGCCGCAGCAGGAGGAATAATAACAGGCGGCTCTTCTTCGGCAGGAGAGGGCGCAGCAGTTATTTCATCCGGCAAAGAAGTTTCTTCTTCAGCCAATACTTCAATTATCTCATCTGGTTCAGAATCTTCCGCAGCGTTTTCTTCAACGGCAGCAACATCATCTTCCGGCGCAAGCTGTTCTTCTTCCGGCTCCGGCTCCGGTTCTAGTTCAGGTTCAGGTTCAAGCGTGACTGCGGCAGGCGGCTGCGGCGCCGAAGGTTCTTGCTCCGTTTCAGGATTGCTTGTACAGGAAAATATGATAAATAAAAATATCGCAAATAAAATAAATAGATTTTTTTTCATGGGACATTCTCCAAAAATTCATCTATCGCTTCTTCAATATTATTACGCCATTGTTCTTCTCCGGCGCGCAGCGGATCCTGCCAAAACTCTGCGGCATTTTCTTCGGTCCATGAAGTCCTCTGCCCTCTTTCAAGTAAAATATCAGGAACGTAATCGGGTTCATCAGGTAAAAACAGCTCTTCAGCAGGGATTGGAGCAAATACCGTTAATCGCTGCGAATCGGTATAGTTTTCATCCCTGCCACTGCCGCGAATCGATAAAAGAACGGACAGAGTTAAAATACTGGTAAAAACAACAGTACATATAATGGCGAGCTGCCGCTTTTGCCCGCCGGTTAATCTCTGAAACCAATCCTTGATAAATTGAATTATTTTTTCCAATTTCCCCTCGAAATTATTATAACATAAAAAATTTAAAATGTAAGTATAACCTTGCTTTATAAATATTATTTTGATATACTGAGCCATGCAAGTAGAAATGAATGCGAGGGGAAACGGAGCGTGTCCGTTCTGTTCATCCACAGGAAATTGCCACGTTCAAGAGACTCTAAGAGAAACGCTGGACAAGTTTTCGGGCGAAGATAATCCTATGGAGCTGGTAATCTATTCCTGCCCATATTTTAATGAAAAATAGGCATCTAAAATGAATGACAGGCTTTCTTCCCTGCTTAAAAGACACGACGAATTAACGCTTCTTATTCAGGATCCTATGCTTGTAAAGGATCAAAACCGCTACAAGAATGTTATGAAAGAACATTCCCATCTAAGTGAAATCGCAGAGCTCAACAGCAGCATAGAAGCGCTGGAAAAACAGGCGGAGCAGACCAAGTCTCTTGTTCAGGAAGAAAAAGATCAAGAAATGAGGGATTTAGCCCGCGAAGAATTAAAAGAACTTGAAAGTAAACTTACAGGCGAAAGAGAAAAGTTAAAAGTCCTTTTAATTCCGAAGGATCCCCTGGACGAAAAAAACATTATAATGGAAATACGCGCCGGCACAGGCGGAGAAGAAGCCGCACTTTTTGCTTCGGATCTTTACAGGATGTACTCAAGGTTCGCAGAAACAAAAGGCTGGAAATTCGAAATTATGAATTCCAACGAAACAGAGCTGGGCGGAATAAAAGAAATTGTTTTTTCAATCAGCGGCAGCAATGTTTACGAAAACCTTCGCTACGAATCGGGCGGACACAGGGTACAAAGAGTTCCGGCTACGGAATCGTCGGGAAGAATACACACATCGGCAGTTACAGTCGCTGTTCTGCCTGAAGCCGACGAAACAGAAATTGACATAAGGCAGGAAGATCTGCGCATTGATGTAATGCGCGCAGGCGGCCCTGGAGGTCAGTGCGTAAACACAACAGACTCAGCTGTGCGCATAACGCATATTCCGACAGGCTGCACTGTCCACTGCCAAGACGAAAAGAGCCAGATAAAAAACAAGGCCAAGGCTATGCGCATATTACGCGCAAGAATTTACGAAATGGAAGAAGCTAAAGCCGCCGCGCAGAGAGCAGAAGAAAGAAAAAGCCAGGTAGGATCGGGCGACCGCTCTCAGAGAATCAGAACTTATAATTTTCCGCAGAACCGCTTAACGGATCACAGGATCAATTTAACTCTTTATAAACTTGACCTTATCATGCAGGGTGATACCGCGGAACTCTTTGACGCGCTAAAACTTTCGGCAAAAGAAAATTTCCTGCAAAGCGGCAATACATCTTCAGATAACGACGATTAATTATGCTTATCCGGGAAGCGCTTGCGCAGGGAACAGTAGATTTAAAATACGCTGAAATAAAAACACCAAACCTTGATGCTTCGCTGCTTCTTGCTCATGTTTTAAAAACAACCCGCACAAAACTTATTGCTTCGGGAACAGATAAAATATCAGCGAAAAACTGCGCCGCATTCTGTGAACTAATCGAAAGAAGAGCTGCAGGCGAATGTGTCGCGTATCTAATTGGTAAAAAAGAATTCAGAGGATTGGAATTTGAAGTTAATAACTCTGTGTTAGTGCCGCGTCCTGACACGGAGACATTGGTAGAAGCAGTAATAGAAGAATTTCTGCCACGAACCTTCACGAACCATCACGAACAGAAGAATAAGATTAAGATTCTGGATCTTTGTACAGGTTCAGGAGCAGTGGCAATTGCATTAAAAAATGAAATACCTGAACTTGAAATTCATGCAACTGATATATCACCTGACGCTCTGGAAGTAGCCAAAACAAACGCAAAACGTCTTCTCCCAAATAAAACAATCCATTTCCACCTCGGAGATCTCTACAACGCACTTCCTCAAAAATCATCCACTGTGTCTCAATGCGAACTCTTCTCTTTAATAATCTCAAACCCACCCTATATCCCATCCGCGCAAATCGAAACACTTTCAGCCGAAGTGCAAAATGAACCGCGCATTGCCCTGGACGGCGGTAAATCCGGGTTGGATTTAATTAAAAGAATAATAGACAGCGCTCCTAATCATCTGGTAAACGGCGGCTTTTTGCTGCTGGAAGCGAATCCGCGTCAAATGGATGAAGTAAATAACCTGCTTGCTAAAAAAGGATTTAACGGTATAAAATCATATAAAGATTTATCGGGTTCTTTCAGAGTAACAGGGGGAAGATTTGAAACTTAGATTTTTACTTTGTATAATTCCCGTTTTTTTAATACTTTCGTGTACATCAAAACCAACATCACCGGATGAGTTTGCGGCGGCAGACGAAAAAAAAACATCTGTTAAATTTAGTTTATCATTAATCGCGGCAGGTGATAACTTGTTTCATGACTCATTAATAAATTCTTTTAGAACACCGGAAGGAACTTATGATTTTTCTTCAATCTATACAGAAGTAAAACCAATTATACAAAAAGCGGACTTGGCTTTTATCAATCAGGAAACGGTAATGGCAGGCGAAAGTTACGGTTATTCAGGCTACCCCGCTTTTAACACACCGCAATCTCTCGCGTTCACGCACGCAAACACAGGTTTTGATATTGTAAACATCGCGAATAACCACGCAATGGACAAGGGCGCGTCGGGGCTTATATCCACACTTGATTTCTTAAACACCTTTGAAGAATTTACAGTTATCGGCGCAAGGAAAGAAGGCAAAAGCGCGCGCATTATAACAAAAAACAACATTACGCTTGGTTTATTATCGTATACATACGGACTAAACGGAATCGCTCTTCCAAAAGACAACCCAAACCTTGTTTCAATTATAGATAAAGACAAAATGGCTCTGGAAATTAATGAACTGCGCCCGTTATGTGATTTTTTAATCGTTTCTATGCATTGGGGTGCGGAATATCTTTTGGAACCCGACAAAACCCAGACCGATCTTGGTGAATTCCTTGCGCTTCAAAATGTAGATCTTGTCATCGGGCATCATCCTCATGTTCTTCAAAAAGCAGACAAACTGCAAAGAGCGGACGGCAAAGAGATGTTTATGATTTATTCTCTTGGTAATTTCGCCTCACATCAAAGAGAAAGAGAAAGAGTTATCGGCGGAATGTTAGTTGTAACGTTTGAAAAAGAAGAAGAAAAATTATCAATTTCCGATTTTGGCTTATTGCCTGTTATCACTCATTACGATCGCAGTTTTCAAAATACCAAAATCTATCCGTTATACGCATACACTGAAGAGCTCATCGCAGAACACGGTCTTAGAAATGTCTCTATGGAATTTTTTAACAATGTTACAAAAAGATTAAATATAAAAATTATTACAAAAGATCCGTTTTAAAGAAGAATTTAACCACTAACCACATGAACCATCGCGAACTTGTTGTTTGATGTTTTCTTACCCTAATGCATTCATATCTCTTGGGTTTATTAGAATATCTTACCTCAGGTTCGTGTAAGAACCGGAGGTTCTGTTCGTGCAGTTCGCGGTAAAAAAGAAATTTATCTATTCTGCAGCGGCCGGGGCGGCTTTTGGCTCTTCGGCGGGCGGCGCTTCTACAACAGGCAGCTTCTTAGTGCCGTTTTTAACAGCGGATTTACAAACCTTGCAAATTTTAAACTTCTGCCCGCCTGATTCCTGCTCGTAAAGAACCTTTACGTTTCTTCTGCTGCAAATTGGGCACACGCCTCTGCCGCGGGCGAATAATTCCCTTATACTCTGGCCTCTATGTGGTTTAGACATTTATTTCCCCTTCTCCCCGCTGTTACCTTTGGCAACAGATTTATCATCGCCCTTTTTGGATTTTTTCTTTTCGCTGGTGTCAAGTTTATAATCTACCAGTTCTAATACGACAACTTCCGCAGCATCACCTTTGCGTTCACCGAGTTTTAATATGCGCGTGTAACCGCCATTCCTGTCTTTCATCCGAGGAGCAATACTTGTAAAAAGTTTTGCAACAATCGCTTCGTCAAAAAGACGGCTGGAAACAATGCGCCTGTTATGAACATTGTCTTCCTTGGCGCGGGTAATCATCTTTTCCGCAGTTCTGCGGACTTCAAGCGCTTTGGCTTTTGTTGTAAAAATTCTTTCCTGCCTGAACAACGATGTTACCATGTTGCGGTGAAGCGCCTTACGATGAGACGCCATCCTGTTCAGCGGGTTAAAACCTCTTCTATGCTTCATCTTCAGTTTCCTTTGTTTTGGTTTCCATACGGGCGGCATTCTTCAGAACATTTAAATCGGTAATGCCAAGACTCAAGTTCCACTCTTTAAGTTTTTCCTTGATCTCCTGAAGCGACTTCTTGCCGAAATTTCTTGTTCTGGCAATATCGTCTTCTGTTTTGCGCGTAAGTTCTCCAATGGTCTTGATATTTGCGTTCTTCAAACAATTTGACGAACGAACCGAAAGTTCAAGCTCCTCAACCGGAGTATTTAATATTTTTTTAACCTGATCGTTTTCATCGTCAAGATCATCTTCCAGTCCGATGTTATTCTCGTCAAAGTTGATAAATACAGAAAAATGATCCTTCGCGATTTTCGCGGCTTCGGCAAGCGCGTCTTCCGGCTTGATCGTTCCATCTGTCCACACTTCCAGAACAAGTTTATCGTAATCGTTACGCTGTCCAACGCGTGTAGATTCAACATTAAACTTAACCTTTTTAACGGGCGAGAAAATCGCGTCCACGGGAATGGTGTTTATAACTTCGATATAACGTTCGTTAACTTCGGATGGCACATAACCTCTTCCAAGATCAATTTGAATTTCAAATCTGATATTGGCGTTTTCCATCAGGGTCATTATATGCTGACCTGTAGAAAGCACATCTACCTGCCCGGGTCTTGCAAAATCATCGCTCATTATTTCCCGTTTACCCGACCATTCATAAAGAAGAACATCCTGCTCTGTATCAGGCGGAAGCTTAAGGCGGATTTGCTTTAAGTTATTGATTACTTCGAGGGTATCTTCCACAATATTTGGAATTGTTTCAAATTCACTTGATACATTATGAGCGGCTCCATTCTCTGGAATAGACTCAATCTTTACAGCAGTAATCGCGTATCCCTGAATCGAGGAAAGCAGGACCCTGCGCAAAGTATTGCCGACAGTCGTACCAAAACCCGGTTCAAACGGAGCGGCTGTGAACTTGCCGTAATTTTGATTGAGATCACCATGCTCAAATGTAAAACTTTTAGGGCGTTTAAAGCCTTGCATAAGGTTCTTATGGGCCATGGTCACTCCTTATTTAGAATATAATTCGATAATCATCTGTTCCTTAATATCACCAAGATCTGTGATATCGCTTCGGCGCGGAGCCGCAAGGAACTTCCCTTTCATCGCATCTGGATCGAGACTAAGCCACGGCATAACACCGGACTTGCCAAATTCACGCAACGCGTCTTTTATTACAGTCATGTTCTTGCTTCCTTCCACCACGCCGATTTCATTTTCCGGTTTAACAAGATAAGAAGGAATTGTAATTTTTTCGCCGTTCACCAGTATGTGACCATGCAAAACAAGCTGGCGTGCCTGGCTTCTTGAAGAAGCAAAGCGCATGCGGTAAACAACATTATCAAGGCGCCTTTCAAGCAGCATAAAAAGGTTTTCACCCGTGATGCCCGGCATCCTCTGCGCGCGATCAAAGAAAAGACGGAACTGCTTTTCCTGCATTCCGTAGATTCTTTTAAGCTTTTGCTTTTCGCGTAACTGGACGCCGTAATCGGACCTCTTGCCGGGGCGGGATTTTGGATCCTTGCCGGGAGCGGCGCGCTTTTTATTCATCGGGCACTTGTCGCTCTTGCAGCGGTTCCCTTTGAGCATCAATTTTTTCTGTTCTACACGGCACATTCTGCAAACAGGGCCGGTGTATCTAGCCATATTTTTTCTCCTGTTACCCGTTATATACGGCGGGTTTTTCTTGGTCTGCAGCCATTATGAGGAATCGGAGTAACATCGCTGATCGATTTTACTTTAATGCCCATAACGCCAAGCTGACGAATAGCCGACTCTCTTCCGATGCCGGGCCCTTTAATATACACATGAACTTCGCGAAGTCCTGCCTGAAGTGCTTTTGAGGCGGCAGTTTCAGTTACAGACTGCGCGGCAAACGGGGTTGATTTCTTCGCGCCCCTGAATTGCAGCATACCGGAGCTTGCCCAGGAAACCGCGTTTCCCATCAAGTCGGTAATTGTAACAATCGTATTATTGAAGGTTGCCTGAATATAGACATTGCCCTCATATACTGATTTTTTCTCTTTCTTCTTTTTCGTAGCGGCTGCCAATTATTCCTCCAATTATTTCTTTTTACCGGCAACGGTCTTTTTCTTACCTTTGCGGGTACGGGCATTTGTTCTTGTGCGCTGACCGCGGAGAGGCAGTCCTTTACGGTGCCTTAAACCGCGGTAGCATCCAATGTCCATGAGCCGTTTAATGTTCAACGCAACTTCGGTGCGAAGGCGGCCTTCTACCTTATAATCGCTTTCGATGATATTTCTCAGTTCATTTAATTCTTCCTGAGACAGATCATTTATAAGCCGCATTGGATCGAGTTTTGCCTTTGCGACAATCTCATCCGCGCTTGACCTTCCAATTCCGAAAATGTAGGTCAATGCGATATTAACATGTTTATTCGGGAGGTCAACTCCCACAAGACGCGCCATGTATACTCCTTCTTAACCTTGCTTTTGCTTATGCTTGGGATTTTGGCAAATAATGCGGACAATCCCATTGCGCTTAATAATTTTGCATTTATCGCAAATGGGTTTCACGCTGGTCCTGACTTTCATCTCTATAATCTCCTATGGTTGCTGCAACCTATGGCTGCTACAAGTTCCGTCCGCGCAGTTTTCCGCGCTTGACCAGACCTTCATGGTGGTGCATTTTTAACAATCCCTCAACCTGACTCATTGTATCAAGCCCGACGCCTACCATAATGAGAAGTGATGTACCGCCCATTAAATACGCGACAGAAGAGGGAAACTTAAAAGCCCATGTTATAAAGGTCGGAATGACCGCTATCAGGGCCAGATATAACGAACCGGGAAGCACAATGCGGTTTAGGATTTTGGTCAGATATTCTTCGATACGCTCAGACCTGATCCCGGGAATGGAACCGCCGTTCTCCCGAATCTGTTTTGCAATTTCTATGGGGTTAAGAGTTACCTGTGTATAGAAATAAGCAAAGAATACGATAAGAAGTACATACAAAATAGTGTAAAGACCGCCTTGCGGATTCAACATACGAGCCGCTGTCGCAAGCCACGCGACATTTCCGCCGACGGTCTGCGCAATTTGCAAGGGGAACATCAATATTGATGAAGCGAAGATAACAGGAATAACGCCGGAGGGGTTAATCTTAAATGGAATGTATGTATTCTGCGCTCCGTACATTTTCCTGCCGACAACGCGCTTTGCATAATTAACAGGAATCTTTCTCTGCCCCTGCTGTTCAAAAACAACCAGGGCAACAACCGCGACAAACATTACAAGAACGATAATAACAAACACGGGGTTAAGGTCTCCCCTTCTCATCATTCCGAACAATTCATAAATCGCCTGAGGCATACGCGCTACGATACCGGCATAGATTAAAAGCGATATACCGTTTCCAACACCCCGCTTGGTAATCTGTTCGCCCATCCACATCAGGAACATCGTCCCCGTTGTTACCGTAAGCATGGCAATTAAAGTAAACGGCAGGATACCAATAAAGAGAAGGTTATCCACACTGCGTGAAATCGCCTGAGCGTACTGGGTAACCGCGTATGACTGAATAAGACAGACAACTACAGTTCCGTATCTCTGCCACTTTTGAATTTTTTTTCGCCCGCCGTCTTCCTGAGAAATCTTTTTAAGGGTCGGGAAAACAATTAAAAGGAGCTGCATGATAATCGACATTGAAATGTAAGGCATAATACCAAGCATGAATACTGAGAAGTTAGAGAACGCGCCGCCGGCAAAGAAGTCAAGGTAATCAACAATAGGGTTGCCTGTATTTGCCATATCCGTAAAATAACGGGACAACTCTCTTACATTGATTCCCGGAATCGGGAATACAGCTCCGATACGGAATACTAAAAGCATTCCCAGAGTGAAGAGAATCCGCTCGCGCAGTTCTTTTATTCTAAACATTCCAATTATTGGATTAGCCATTGCTTATT
>Ga0209755_10000925_pt1 | contig 49887 bp, 50 predicted proteins | sample TergutCo191P1_FD_187301 | JGI IMG/M metagenome (GOLD analysis project Ga0209755, IMG submission 187301) | Cornitermes sp. P1 segment gut microbial communities from Petit-Saut dam, French Guiana - Co191P1 (SPAdes) (version 2) | ecosystem: Host-associated > Arthropoda: Insects > Digestive system...
GATCTCTTTTGAAAATATCATGGAAGCGTTTTTAATGAGCATCGTGCTTATTGTCGCCGCTGTTCCCGAGGGATTGCCTACAATCGTAGCTGTTTCACTTTCGCTTAACATCATTAAACTCTCAAAACAAAACGCGTTAGTCAAAAAAATTATCGCTTCCGAAACTGTCGGCTGTATCAATGTTATCTGCTCCGATAAAACCGGAACGTTAACCGAAAATAAAATGACTGTTAATAACGAGATAAAAGACGAAATAGTTTTGCGTAACATCTGCCTTAACAGCACAGGCGAAATCGGCGCGAAAGGAATTTTTATCGGCAATCCGACAGAATGCGCGCTGATTGCAGCCGCGGGAAAATCCGGCTGGGATTACAATGAAAAAAGACACAGCGCGCATATTATGCATGTTTTTCCGTTCACCTCGGAAAAAAAGAATATGACTACCATAGTAGAAGACAGCGGGACTTTTACCGCTTTTTGCAAAGGCAGTCCCGAAAAAATATTTACATTATGCGGCATTGATGAAGAAACCCGAAAAAACGCGGAAGAGCAGATTGTAAGCTGGGAGAAAAAAGCGTGCAGAGTTATCGCGTTTTCGCATAAGAAGCTGTCAGCGGACAGTGATCAATGGTTAGAAGAAAAAGTTGAAACCGGAATGATTTTTGACGGATTCGCGGCAATATCTGATCCGTTACGCGGAGATGTTTATAACGCTGTTTCTCAATGCAGACTCGCTGGCGTAGGAATAAAAATTCTCACAGGTGATAACATCATTACAGCGACAGCGATTGCGAACGAGCTTGGAGTCCTCGAGGACGGAAGACGCATCGCGGTTGAAGCGCGCGAAATTGAATCGTTATCTGACGAAGAGCTGACAAAAAAACTGGAATCGATTGTCGTTATCGCGCGCAGCACTCCTGTGATTAAAATGCGCGTGGTGAATTTATTAAAAACGCATGGAAATGTTGTCGCCGTAACAGGCGACGGAATCAACGACGCGCCGGCTCTTAAAAATGCGGACGTAGGAATCGCGATGGGTATCTCCGGAACCGAAGTTTCCAAGGAAGCAAGCGACATCGTTTTATTGGATGATTCATTCGCGACAATCGTAAAAGCAATCCGCTGGGGACGGGGTATTTACGAAAACTTCAAAAGATTTATTTGTTTTCAGCTAACGGTAAATATCGCCGCTGTTATCACAGTGCTTGTTTCCACGACCGTACTCGGTTTAAAAACTCCGCTGACAGCTCTTCATCTGTTATGGATCAATATCATCATGGACGGACCTCCCGCGCTTTCATTGGGGCTTGAACCGATTCACGGTGATTTAATGAAAAGACAGCCGATTAAACGAAGCGAAAATATTTTATCTCCCGCGCTTTTGGTAAGAATTGTTTTAACCGGCATTTACATTTCGGCAGTGTCGCTTATTCAGCATAATTCCGATATATTAAAAATCGGCGAAGAATATTATCCCGGAATGAATTACGCGCCGACAGTGATCTTCGCATTATTCGCGCTTTTCGCTTTGTTTAACGCGTTCAATTGCCGCGAGCTTTTTACGACAACAATCTTCAAACATTTTCTCAGTAACAGATTGATGTTAGCCGTCACCTTTGGGACAATAATCCTTCAGATTTTGATAATCCAAACAGCAGGAGCAGTCTTCGGAACAGTGCCGCTGCCGCTTGAAGTCTGGGGAAAGGTTTTCTGCGCGGCTCTCAGCGTGATTGTGTTGTCGGAAATCATAAAGCTTATTATCGGAATATGTATCAAAATAAGGAATAAATAAAATTATCCGATAATAATATATGGTAAAAAAACTATCGTTTTTCCTCATTTTTATTAATTTTACTATACTTTATGGTCAGGATTTAAGCATTAACGCGCGGGATTTATCGCTGGAACTGCGTCCCGACGGCGGTTTTCATCTCTTTATTCGTAAAAAACCTGATATTTCTTCCGTGCTTTTAACTGAGACAACCAGAGACCCAAGTTTTCGTTCCAGTAATTACGCGTACCGCGCAGGCGAGTGGAACAGTATTAACGGCGATGAAATCCGCATCTTAAACGGCGTTCCTATTTCCAAAGAGAGCCGGATTTATTCGCTGGTTTCTTCGACTGTTGTTAATCATCCTGTGTTAGGAGAGGCGTTTCATATTTACCTGCCTTACATTCTTTATTACGGTTATCCCGATCAAAGGCACGGCGAAGTTTATTTGACAGACGGCACATATCTTAACGTTCGCGCGTTCGCTCTTCCATACGCTGATTACGCCGGCGCTTTTAAAGATAATCCTTTTACTCTCGAAGCAAGGCAGGAGCCTCCGCCGGGACATCCCGCCGGAATATACTTGTCTGAAACATTAGACGCGTTTAAAGAAATTGCAAATACAGGCGGCGGAGGAATTGTTTATTCGCGGGGACCGGATGATGTTGTCGATCTCATTAAAACGTTGTTGGAAAGCGAAAAAGGAAAAACCCTCGATATTGTAATATGCCTTGACACTACAAACAGTATGAGGAAATACATTGACGCGCTGCGCCAAAAACTTATTCCGATGTTACGCGAAATTTTAAATGATTTCACTTCGTTTAGGATTGGCATGATTCTTTTTAAAGATTATCATGAAAGTTACCTGACTAAAGTTGTTCCGTTTACAAATAGTTTTTCAAAATTCCAAAGTGATTTATCCGCTATACGCGTGCAGGGCGGCGGAGATATTCCTGAAGCTGTTTACGAAGCTCTTTATGACGGCGCGGTAAAATTTAACTGGGAAGCGGAAGCCAGGATGATGATATTGATAGGAGACGCTCCTCCTCACCCGGCGCCTCGCGGAAAAATTACAAAGGAAATGGCAAATAAAGCCTCGGCGGAAAAAAACATCACTGTAAACGCGATGATTCTGCCTCAATAGGAATGAATATGAATATATTTGAAGCGATAATTCTTGGAATTGTGCAGGGGTTGACGGAATTTCTTCCGGTTAGCAGTTCCGGTCATCTTGTTTTATTACAAAAGATTTTTAAGATTGAAAACCAATCGCTTTTTTTTGACACCATGCTTCACGCGGGAACTTTAATTTCTGTTTTTATTGTTCTATGGAAAGATATTTGGAACTTGATAAAAAACCCGGTTCAAAAACTCATGTTGTTTTTAATTATCGCGACAATTCCGGCTGTAATCGCAGCTTTACTTTTTGATGATTCTATCGAAGAGATTTTTAAATCGGCTCGGTTTTTAGGATGGTGCTTTTTATTCACAACAGCGCTCCTTGTCGCGGCGGAAATGCTCTCAAGAAGAGCGTTAAACAAAAGTGAACAAAAAAAAGCCGAAGACATGACTTGGCTTGACGCTTTGTGCATCGGTCTCATGCAGGCAATCGCGATTCCGCCGGGTGTTTCACGATCCGGAGCGACAATCAGCGGCGCGCTTTTTCGCGGACTTGACCGCGACTTTGCCGCGCGTTTTTCATTTTTAATGTCGATTCCAGCGATTCTGGGCGCTGTAGTCCTGCAGACAAAAGATTTAATTACAAGCGGCAATGTAAACAGCCAAACCGCCGATGCGGCATTAGGAACGTTAAGCGAAACAACAATTAACGCCGGAGCTGTCGTCGCAGGGACTCTCACCGCGGCAGTTGTCGGTTTTTTCGCTGTAAAATTTATGTTAAAAATCATCAGAGAAAAATCGCTGTTCGGTTTCGCGGTTTACACCGGAGCGCTGGGGCTGCTTGTGTTAATGGATCAATATTTTACGCGGTTTGTGTTTTAATTAATACGCCTGCTGCCGTGAGATATTATTCAATCTCCGCCGCAACCTGTTCTCTTGCTTCTCGTCTTTCCTGTAATTTTGACTTTCTTGGAACAGGATTTGTTTTTACTTCGATAGTATTTAAAACAATTTGTGATAATCGTTTAAAGTGCTGAGGCAGAAATACTTCATCAGGCGAATTATAATAATCCAACACGCCGTTAAAACCGTCACGCGCAAGGTTATATTTTTTCTGTTTATATTGAATAAAAGCGATATGATATTCCGCTGTTATCATTAAATCAATATTGTCGCGGTTGCGATCGTGTAAAATTTGGTATAATTGCGTCGCTGCCTTAAACCGGTTTCTGTCCATCGCTTCCTGAGCGCGTTGTATTATTTCCGCCGATGTAACATCCTCGCTGATACTTACTGTTGAAGCGCATGCGGAAAAAAGAACCGCGGTTAAGAGCGGCAGGATTAATCTTTTCATTTTCATAGTATATCTATAACCATTTAAATAGTCTACCGTAACAAAACCTCATGGACATTAAATTGATAAATAGTGCATAATAAAAACATGACAGCAGGTGTAATAGGCGCGACAGGGTACGCAGGCGCGGAATTGGTTAGAATCCTTTCAAGACATCCCAATGTAGATAAATTATTACTCTCTTCCGTAAGTTTTGAGGGTGAAAAAATCGAGGATATTTATCCCAATTTTTTGAATAAAATCACGGGAAAACTTCTAAAAGCCGATGATGTTATCGCCGCTTCCGACGTGGTATTTTCCGCTCTTCCTCACGCCGCAGGTGAGCCGTTCGCCGCCGCTTGTCAGAAAAAGCAAATTCATTTTATCGATCTTTCAGCGGATTTTCGTTTTGATGATGATGAAGAAACTTATGCCGCGTGGTACGGAAAAAATTATCAATTTCCGGAATTGCATAAAAAATCGATATACGGCTTACCTGAAATAAATAAACAAAGAATTAAAGAACTCGCCGCGAAAGGAGCGGTAATCATCGGCAACCCGGGATGTTATCCCACAGGCGCGACATTGGGAATCCTGCCCGCGATTGGTACAAGCATGGCGGCAGGAGTCTCTGAATCATTAGATACTGGTATGGAGTCAATCATTAAAATGAATGATCCCGGCGGCTCTGTTTCGCCAATCATCATCGATGCGGCGACGGGGACTTCCGGCGGCGGCAGAGAGCCGTCCCGATCCTTTCATTACAGCGAGTGCGCTGATTCAGTTGCGCCGTATAAAGTTGCGTCTCATAGACATTTACCGGAAATAGCGCGTAACGCCGCCGTGATAGCGCAGCGCGCGGGCGCGGCTGCTCCTCAAGTGATTTTTACGCCGCATCTTACTCCTGTGATCAGAGGAATCTTAAGTACGATCTATATTCCGTTATCTGATAAATTCTGCGTTAAGCAAAACCGCGCTGATCCAAAAAAATCTTACCTGCCGCCGTCAAAAGAAATCGAAGAGATGACTGCAAAAATCCGCGGGATTTATTGCGCGTTTTATAAAGAAGAGCCTTTTGTAAGAGTTCTACCCGAAGGCGTTATTGCATCGACTAACCGCGTGCGTCACTCAAATTTTTGTGACATCAGCGTTCATGTTGATATTAGCGGCTCAACTTTAATCGCGGTAACAGCGATCGATAATATGATAAAAGGTTCGGCTGGACAAGCGGTTCAAAATATGAATATTTTATTCGGTTTTGAAGAAACAGCAGGCTTGGAAATGATACCAATGTTGTTTTAATCAGGAAAAATATATGAAAAAAATAACAGGCGGTGTGTGCGCTCCTAAAGGTTTTCTCGCCGGAGGAATACGCTGCGGAATAAAACCAAGCTCTCAAAAAAAAGACCTCGCTCTTATTTATTCGCGAAAAGACTGCCGCGCCTGCGCGATGTTTACAAAAAACAAAGTTAAAGCTGCAAGCGTTGTTTTATCCGCGGAAAATATCGCGGATGGAAAGTTACGCGCGATTATCGCTAATTCCGGGAATGCGAATGCCTGCACCGGAGATGACGGCATGAAAGCCGCAAAACGCATGGCGAAAGCCGCCGCGGAAATTTTGTCAATCGATCCGAAAGATACGGCAGTCGCAAGCACAGGCGTTATCGGCGTTCCTCTTCCAATCGAAGTAATCGAAAAAAATATTAACGCTCTTAAAGATTCTCTGCGCGATGATGCGCAAGGACACGCGGACGCTCTGGAAGCGATTATGACAACCGATACGCGCAATAAAGAAATAGCTGTCGAAATCGAAATTAACGGTAAACCTGTTAGGATCGGCGCAATGGCTAAAGGATCGGGGATGATTCATCCGAATATGGCTACAATGCTTTGCTTTATAACGACAGACGCCGCAATTGCGCATAACGCTCTTGATGCCGCGCTGCGCCGCGCTGTGTCCCGCTCATTTAACCGCCTCACCGTTGACGGCGATACTTCGACAAATGATATGATAGTAATCATGGCAAACGGGGAAGCGGGGAATGAGGAAATAGGAATTACTAATGACGAACGCGTAATGAAGAAAGAAGAGGAGAGCGGGTTTGATATATTTTATAATGCGCTGGAGTTTGTTTGTATTGAGCTGACAAAAATGATGGCAAGAGACGGAGAAGGCGCGACAAAACTTGTAACAGTGACTGTTACAAGCGCGTTAAGCGAAACATCAGCGGAAGCGCTGGCTATGTCTGTCGGATCATCGTCTCTGGTAAAAGCCGCTTGTTTCGGCGCGGACGCGAACTGGGGCAGGGTGTTATGCGCCATGGGTTACGCCGACGCGCAGTGCCGCAATGATACGGAGTTTGATCCTGAAAAAACCGATGTTAGTTTTAAGAGCAAAGCGGGGGAAATTCTAGTCTGTAAAAACGGGCAGACATCGCATTTCTCGGAAGAAAAAGCAAAAGAAATTTTATCGCAGGAAGAAATTGAAATTATTATCGATATAAAACAAGGCACAGAATGTGTTTCTGTCTGGGGCTGCGACTTAACGTACGATTATGTGAAAATAAACGGAGATTATCGATCATGAGCGAAAATGAATTAAACAATAAAGCAAGAGCCGGAGTCCTTGTGCACGCTTTGCCGTATATTCAGGATTTTCAAAATAAAACAATTGTTGTTAAATACGGCGGAAACGCCATGCTTAATGACGAGTTAAAAACTGCGGTCATCGAAGATATAATTTTAATGTCGTGCGTCGGAATCCGCACTGTACTAGTTCACGGCGGCGGACCGGAAATCGAGGCAATGCTCAAAAAAACAGGCAAGGAAAGCCGCTTTATAAACGGTCTTCGCTACACCGACAAAGAAACAATGGAAATCGTGCAAATGGTTCTCTGCGGAAAAATTAACAAAGAGATAACAGCCCTTGTTCAAAAAAAAGGCGGCAAGGCTATCGGTTTGTGCGGAATTGACAGCGGACTCCTCAAAGCGCGGCGGATGAACGCCGGGACCGATCTTGGTTTTGTCGGCGAGATTGAAAGCCTCGATGTATCAATATTAAATAATCTTCTTGATCTTCAATATATTCCCGTGATTTCGTCGGTCGCTTACGGATTAGGTGAGGATAACGGAAATGCCCTCAATATTAATGCCGATATCGCCGCCGCAAAAATCGCCGCCGCTTTAAACGCCGAAAAACTCGTGTTAATGACCGATGTCCGGGGGCTTCTTCGCGACGTGCAGGATGAATCAACATTGATAAAAACAGTCCCCCGCAAGCAGCTTGAATCACTCAAAACTGAAGGAATCATCACAAAGGGAATGATCCCCAAAACTGACTGCTGCGCCATGGCTCTGGACGGCGGAGTGAAAAAAGCTCACATCATAGACGGACGCCTCCCCCACGCCATTTTAATCGAGCTGTTCACAGATGAAGGAATTGGCACAGAGATAGTGACTAATGTTAATGACGAGTGAGGGAGCGGTTATTTTCATTAAACATTTGTAGTTCTATATTAGTAATTTATACAGGCTACTAGACAAAGAAACTCTAATTTTGTTAAAATGCAATAAGTAGTGAAAACATAGGAGGCTATTTGGCAGAGAAAGATTTGCGCATTAACGAACAGATTCGTTCCAGGGAAGTTCGTCTAATCCGGGATGACGGTGACCAAGGGATTATTTCTGTATCGGAAGCGCTTGAACTTGCCAGAGAAGCTGGTCTTGATTTGGTGGAAGTTGCGCCTCAGGCGTCTCCTCCTGTTGTCAAGATTTTAAATTACGGCAAATTCAGATTCGAAAATGAAAAGAAGCTTCGGGATTCCAAGAAAAAACAGAAGCTCCTTAAAATGAAAGAAATCCGGATGCAGCCGAAGATCGATGATCACGATCTGGATTTTAAATCAAAACATATTAAAGAATTTTTAACCGACGGAAATAAGGTTAAAGTTACGATTCGTTTCCGCGGGCGCGAGCTTGCTCACACGGAACTTGGTTTTGATGTAATGAAAGATGTGCTTTCCAGAATCGAAGGAGAGTATGTGATGGATAAACAGCCTGCAATGGAAGGGCGTTTTATGTCGATGGTTTTAAGTCCGAAAGGAAAAAAATAACCTGATCGTAAATTTTGCGGCAGGTAAATTTAATTTATTTTGATCGCTTAATTTGCGGTCTTTTGAGAGGTGGCAAATGCCCAAGATGAAAACAAAAAAAAGCGCGGCAAAGCGTTTTTCCTTTACCGGCACAGGCAAGGTAAAATATAAAAAACAAAATCTGCGCCACATCCTGACTAAAAAGTCAGCGAAACGAAAAAGAGGTCTGCGTCATGCCGGTATCCTGTCGGATGATAATGTGCCTGTAATCAGAAAAAAACTTTTACCGTATGGTTGAAAATCGTAAATTTTTGAGAGGATATTATGTCGAGAGCAATTGACGGATCAAAAAGAAAAAATCACAGAAAAAAAATATTAAAACTGGCAAAAGGTTATTGGGGCAGAAGAAGCACCAACTATAAAACAGCAAAAGACGCAGTCGCAAAATCTTTAACTTACGCTTACCGCGATAGAAAAGATCGCAAAGGTGAATTCCGCAAACTGTGGATTATCAGAATTAATGCCGCCTGCAGAGAAAACGGTCTTTCATATTCAAAGCTGATAAACGGCTTGGATAAAGCGGGAATTATTATCAACCGCAAAGCGTTAGCGTTTTTAGCATCGGAAGACAGCGCGGCATTTAAAGCGATTGCCGAAAAAGCCAAATTGGCTTTAGCTAATAATTAGCTTTAGTTAAATAATTGGCTTTAGCTAATAATTTGCTAATTAAGCTGTAAGCAAATATACAGGCTGGGAGGGGATCATGGTCAGCCTTGAACAAGTTCAATTACTGGAATCGAAAGTCGCCAGGGCGATTGAAATCGTCGGGCGGGTAACCGCCGAGAACGCCGCGCTTGTTTCGGAAAGAACGGGGCTTCAGTCAAAACTTGACGCAAGCCAAAAACGCCTTGATGAGCTTGAATTGCTCGTTATTCGGTTTAAGGAAGATCAGGGGCGGATTGAAGACGGCATTATCGCCGCGCTTGATCGTTTAAGCCAGTTTGAAGAAGCTTTTGAAAACGGTTTAAAAGACGAAAAAATTTCAGGAAAAAAAAACAAGAAAATTGAGAAACCGGCTGAACAAGCGGCGGATTCAAAGCCTGCCGGCTCTCAGGAATTTTTTGAAATTTCAAATGAAGAAACCGAAGATAGTTCCGAAGACAGCGAACTGGATATTTTTTAAGGAAATAAATGGCTGATGATTATGCTGCCGAAAAAAATGGTACTCCTAAAAATGCGGTTAAAAGTTCTGTTTTAAAACTTGATGTTCTTGGAACGTCATTTACCATAACGGTCGAAGAGGATGAGAGTTACCTGAGTAAAGTGCTTACACAATACAAGGCGGCTGTCGAAAATACTCAAAGTATTTCCGGCATCACCAGCCCATTAAATATTGCGATTTTAACAGGCTTTTTGTTATGTGATGAAATTAACAAAATGAAACAATCAGGCGAAGAAGCTTCGGGCAAGACATTGCGTCTTATCGCGGCTCTTGATGAAGCGTTAAAGGCATGCGCAGATGAGTAAAATTTTTAAACTTCATAATCAAATTAAACATTACGAATGGGGTTCGGCACAGATTCTACCCGAGTTTTTAAATCAAGAAAATTTAAAAGGGCTTCCGTTTGCCGAGATGTGGATGGGTACGCATAAAGGCGGTTCTTCCAAAGTACAGCTTGATGATAACGGAAGTTTAACGGAATTAAGCGAAGTATCGGGAGATCTTCCGTTTCTTTTTAAAATTCTTGCAGTGGAAAAACCTCTTTCTATTCAAGCGCATCCTGACAAAACTCAAGCTGAGGAAGGTTTTAAAAAGGAAGAAAAATCAGGGTTGAGCATAAAATCGCCAAAGCGAAATTATAAAGATACTAATCATAAACCCGAAATTATCTGCGCTCTTACTCCGATCAAATTAATGGCAGGTTTCAGAGAGCCGCAAACGATCAAAAAATTATTTAATGATTATATTTTTGTTTTGCCGCAATTAAAAGAAATTTTAACGCCTGTAATTAATTCTCTTGCCCGCGGTCAGCTTACGGATTTTTTCCGCGCTCTTTTCAATCTTTCCGGATATGAAAGAGATTATCTAAGCTCTATTATCAATAATTATGAAAGTAAAATCCAAAGCGGTTCAATTTCCGACGAAGAATGGAATCTTATAAAATATTTTTGTTCTGTGTATCCGGGAGATCCGGCGTCGCTGTCGCCTCTTTATCTTAATTATATCGAGCTGAAACCCGGTCAGGCTATTTTTGTTCCTGCGGGGATTCTTCACGCGTACATCAGCGGATTTGCCGTTGAGCTTATGTCAAACTCCGATAATGTTCTGCGCGGCGGTCTTACTCCCAAACATGTTGATATCAGCGAATTGTTAAACATTCTGCGTTTTGAGCCTTTTATTCCTCAGGTTATTACGCCGTCCGAGTCCGCCGATTGGTTTTGTTATAATACTCAATGCAGTAATGAGTTTGAACTCGCCTGTATGAGTAAAGAGCAAAAATTCCCCGGGAATACTCCGGCTATGTGTATTGTTACCGAAGGAGAAGTTAAAGTTGATGATAAAACATTTAAAAAAGGCGAATCTTTTTTTATCCCGAAAATTGATGTATCGAATGATTCCGCGGCTGAAAACGCGGACGTTCCTTTTTTCGGTGGAGATTTTAAATTGTATGCCGCGTGCTCTCCTTGCCAAAAATAATATAAGTGCGTATTTTAATTGACGCCGATTCCTGTCCGAAAGCTGCGCGGGAATTAGTTCTGCGAAGAGCGGCGAAACTTTCCATACATGTAATTTTTGCGGCTAACCGCGCGATTCCCTCCGATTACGAAATAGCCGGCGTTAAAGCAAGCGTTCAAATGGAAATATGCTCCGCCGAAGAAAATTCCGCCGACAATCGTCTTGTAGAGTTAGCTGAAAAAGACGACCTCGTTATAACCCGCGATATTCCTCTTGCGAAACGTTTGGTCGAAAAAAACGCGGTTGTAATTGATGATCGCGGACGGATTTTTACCGCAAATAATATCAATGAAATTTTATCGCTTAGAAACTTTACTGTCGGTCTTATAAATGACGGAATGGAATTTGTCAGAACCGCTAATTACGGTAAAAAAGATTTAAAAACATTCGCCGACAGCTTAGATAAAATAATTACTAAGAATTTTGCTAAGCCGCGTCTTCAGGGTACTGGTTCTGAGTCTGTTTAATGTTAGGCAGCACTTCAAAAAAACAATCAATCAGTTCAGGATCAAATTTTGATCCCGCTAATTTATGAAGTTCGTCTAATACATCGTTTTCTGTCCACGGTTCTTTATAAACTCTCCTCGAACAGAGCGCATCGTAAACATCAGCGATTGCGACAATTCTTCCGCCTAATGGAATTTCCTCTCCTTTTTTTCCGAGCGGCTTGCCGTCTTCGTTTGTTTTTTCCGGCTTTCCTGTATTTGGATCAACCCAGCCCGGGTAACCTGTTCCGTCCCAGTTTTCGTGATGAGTAAGCGCGATATCTTTAGCCAGAACATCGACAGGAGAGCTGATATCCGTAAAAAGACTTGCGCCGTAAAGAGTGTGGTTTTGCATTATTTGATACTCTTCCGGAGTAAAGCGCGCCGGTTTTTTTAAGATAGCGTCGGAAATCGCAACCTTGCCGACATCATGAAGCATCGAGCTGATTTTTAAAATGTCTCTGTATTTTACTCTTTCATCTAAATTTATATTGTGATGATGAGCCCAGCGATCATAAATTTCCACAGCGTAACCGGCGACGCGGTTTACATGAGTGCCGGTTTCCTTCGGGTCGCGCAGCTCGGACATTTTGATCATTCTTAAAATCATCGCTCTTGTAATATACGCTCTTTGCAAAACCATTGTGGCGCTGTTAGCGAAATGAGTCAGAATGATTTCATCTTCGGAAGAAAACGGAATTATATTTCCTTTATTATCTTTGGAATTTATTACCTGAATAACTCCCATCAATTTTTGATCTGTCGATACAAGCGGAATCGTAAGAGTGGAAACAGTTTTATATCCCGTGATTAAATCAAAAGTTGAATAAAATTTATATGTTGATTTCGGCGGAATATTATACATATCCGGAACATTGATTATTTTTTTATTTAACGCGCAGTATCCCGATATCGACTTTTCGTTGATTGGAACCGAGAAAATCGAATAGATCATTTTTTGTCCCGGCGGAAGATTTTGCTGGATAGTATCGTTTTGCGAATATCTAATCGCGAGTTTTTCCGCGCCTTCTTCGTTCGGTTCTGTCGGAACAGTTATGTAAATCGATCCCGCGTCCGCTTTAGAAACCTTTCTTGCTTCGTAAAGGATTCGTTCAAGGAGAAGATCAAAATCCTGTATTTGATTTAATTCGGAATCTAATCTTATGATTTGTTTATAATCGGTCTCAGCTTTCATTGTCTATATCGCTTCCTTACTACTTGCTAAAATCGCGAATCACCAATATTTTATAATAATGACAGGAATTATACAATGGGAATAATAAAAACCGCTTTGGAAATCGCGCTTGAGAAAACCGCGAATGTGAGCAGCGACAAGTCCAGTATCGCCTCTTTTAACGCCGAGCAGACAGGCAAGAAAATCGCCAATATGTATCTGGACGCGGAAATTGACCTGAGCGCAGAGTTAAAGAAAGCTGAGGCTGAGTTCCGCGCCGAATTCGGCAGCGGATATGAAAAGCACCTTAAACAAGGGGTTTTTAACGTGTTTTTATCAAAAATCGCGCTTCCGGCTTCTGTTGAAGCTTTAGGCAAATTTGATAAATTGGGTAAGGGTTTTAATGTTTTAATTAACAAAAAGGAATTCAATAGTTTCTTTAACCGGATGATTCAGATTTTTAATCAGTTCCTGGAGGAAGCCGCTCAGTACGAGCAGATGATCCGCCAGCAATACGCTCCAAAACTCCGCCGGAAAGAAGAAGAATTATCAAAAAGACTCGGCAGAGAAATTCATATTAATCCGATGGAGGATCAGGAATTCGCCGCTGTTTTAAGTCAGCATATTAACGCTTTAAAATCAAATTATGAATATATTGTTGAGGAAGCCAGAGATGAAATAAATAAAATGTTCAGCGGAGAAAAATGATAAAATTAATAAATTATTTTTTATTCATAATTATTATAATACTGATGATTTCCTGCGCGACTTCAACGCGCGATCATTCTGTTTATATTGAAATTCCTGAAATCCCGCAGTACATCATGGGAGAAGGAAAAGTGAGCGCCAATAAAATGTCGGATTTTCTTTTGCAAAATAATCCGGCTGTTGGTTTATCTTACGCGATTTCGCTTGCGCGGATTTATATCGAGGAAGCTTCGTTTGAAGGAGTAAATCACGATATAGCGTTTTCGCAGATGTGCCTTGAGACCGGATTTCTTCGCTTCGGCGGAGATGTAAAAGCAGAGCAATATAATTTCGCGGGAATGGGAGCAGTCGGCGGCGGAGAGCCGGGGCTTTCTTTTCCCGATCCGCGAACCGGCGTCCGCGCTCAGATACAGCATTTAAAAGCGTACGGCAGCGAAGAGGCGTTGAACGAGTCTCTTGTAAATCCGCGCTTTCGATTTGTGCGCAGGGGAATCAGTCCCACAATCGAAGGTCTCGCCGGAACATGGGCAGCAGACAGACAGTACGCGGTAAAGATCAATGCTATTTTAAAACGATTATACGAATTCGCGTTTTAATTTATAAACCGATTCCTAAAAATATGTTATATTTTATATATGAAATACGGATATTTTGATAATGCGGCGCGCGAATATGTAATTGACAAAATCGATGTGCCTGTCTCGTGGACAAATTATATCGGAGTAAAAGATCTCTGCGGCGTTTTTAATCATACCGCGGGCGGCTATCTTTTTTACAAGAGCCCGGAGTATCACAGGATTACCCGCTTTCGCCCCAATGGCGTTCCGATGGACAGACCGGGTCATTATGTTTATGTCAGAGATGACGATACAGGTGAATACTGGACATTATCCTGGCAGCCTGTAGGAAAAGATTTAAATACAGCCAAATATGTTTGCAGACACGGACTTTCGTACATTAAATATCAATGCGAGTATTCGGGGATTTCCGGAGAGCAGAAAATATTTATTCCGGTTGATGATCCTGTCGAGATTTGGGACGTTAAACTAAAGAACGATTCTAACCGCAAGCGCAGATTGAGCGTCTTTGGTTACGCGGAATTTTCTTTTCACCACATCACGATAGATAATCAGAATTTTCAAATGAGTCTTTACTGCTCCGGCTCATCGTTCAAAGACGGCATTATCGAGATTGATCTTTTTTATGAAGAAAAAGGTTTCCAATATTTTACCGCCGGTACGGATGCTGTTAACACCGCCTCCGAGGGTAAAAATTCCGCTGACGCAATCGCGGATAATCCTAAAAACTTTGACTGCCTTCGCGACAATTTTATCGGGGCATACAGAACAGAAGCAAATCCGATTGCCGTCGAGCAGGGCTTCTGCTCGGGTTCTTCAGAACTTGGCGGGAATCATTGCGGCGCGCTGCGGCAAACAATTGAATTGGAACCGGGAGGGGAAATACGAATTGTGTTCCTCCTCGGCGAAGGAAACAGGCAAGCCGGGGATGTTATGCGAAATAAATATTTTTCTTCCGGTTTTAAGCAGGTCGATGTATCATTTAAACAGTTGAATAATTTCTGGAATGAAAAGTTAGAAAAATTACAAATCGACACTCCCCACGAGGGAATGAATACGATGATCAATATCTGGACGCTTTATCAGGCGGAAATAAATGTGATGTTTTCGCGGTTTGCTTCGTTTATCGAAGTGGGCGGGCGCACAGGTCTCGGTTATCGCGATACTTCGCAGGACGCGATGATGGTTCCTCATTCGAATCCGCAGAAGAGCCGCGATCGTCTTGTGGAACTTTTACAAGGACTGACAACCGAAGGATACGGACTTCATTTGTTTAATCCTGACTGGTTTAAGAAACAGACTGAAGCCGCATTCAAGTCGCCGACTGTAGTGCCTACTCCTTCGCGCTCGCAGATGGTTCACGGTATAGAAGACGCTTGCGCCGATGACGCGCTTTGGCTGATTCCCGCTGTCGCAGAATACATCCGTGAAACAGGTGACGCGGGATTCGCCGATGAACAGTTTACTTACGCCGATACTTTTGATCCTGTAACAGGGGATGGTAAAAAAGAATCGGTTTTTGATCATTTAAGGCTAATCCTCGATTTTTCCGCGCGCGAAATCGGTCCGCACGGCGTTTGCAAGGGGTTAAGAGCCGACTGGAACGACTGTTTGAATCTCGGCGGAGGAGAGAGCGCGATGGTTTCTTTTTTACATCACTGGGCGCTGGAACATTTCATCGCTCTGGGGAAATATTTAAAGAGAGACGTAAGCGCTTATGAAAATATGGCGTCTAACGTTCGCGAGGTTTGCGGGCGCGAGCTTTGGAACGGAAGCTGGTTTACAAGGGGATTTACTTCATCGGGAAGGAGTATCGGCTCTCCTGATTGCAAAGAAGGACGCGTTTTTATGGAATCGAACACATGGGCTGTGCTTTCCGGCGCTGTAACTCCGGAGCAGGGAAAAGCCGCGATGGACGCAGTGGATAAATTTTTATATACTCCGTACGGTCTAAAACTATGCGATCCGGCTTACAGCGAACCTGATGACGAAGTGGGTTTTGTTACCCGCGTTTATAAAGGATTAAAAGAAAACGCGGCGATTTTCAGCCACCCTAATCCTTGGGCTTGGGTTGCGGAAGCTATGCTCGGAAGAGGGGATAGAGCGTTAAAATTTTTTGATAGTCTTTGTCCTTACAATCAGAATGATATGATCGAAACGCGGAAAGCGGAACCGTACATGTACTGCCAATTTATAGCGGGACCGGATCACAGCGCTTTCGGACGCGCTCATCATCCGTTTATGACAGGTTCTGCCGGCTGGAGTTATTTCGCTGTTACGCGCTACATGCTCGGTCTTCGCCCGGATTTTGATTGTTTAATAATCGATCCTTGCGTGCCGTCTTCGTGGAAGCAGTTCAAAGCGCGCCGTGTCTGGCGTAATGCTGTTTACAATATCATCGTAGAAAAAAAGAGCGCTGATTGTAAAGGCGTAAAGGAATGTAAATTGAACTCTCAGAATGTTAATTGCGATGACGGTACTGCGCGTGTTCCGGCGCAGAAAGAAGGCAGCGTGAATGAAGTTGTCGTTGTTTTATAATATGTTTAATTGAAATTTTAGATTTCAATTATTATATCTCCATGAGCCGCCTCTGTATAAATATGTTCCTTCTATTCTTTTGTTTTTATAATAAAAGACGTCAAAGGAATACGGAAAAGAATTATTAACATCGGATTTGGAATCATTGGTTAAAGTGACATTTTTTCCGATTGTAATATTTGTTATACGGTTATTATGAAACGCCGATTTTCCTATCGAGTTTACACTTGACGGAACAGTCATAGTAATTAACATATTACTGCTGAAAGCGCCGGCTTCGATTCTGGTTACTCCCTGCGGAATAGTCAGGTTAGGCAATTTATTATTATGAAACGCTTTTTCTCCTATTGATGTTATGCCTGAATGAATTGTTAAACGTGTTATTTGATTATTAGAAAAAGATTCTTTCATAACCGCTGTAACACGGGGCGGAATTATTACGCTTGATATTGAATTTTCGGAAAAAGCATGCTCACCGATAAAATTCACATCGGAAGGAAAAGTAATTCGCTCTAATTGATTTGAAGAGAACGCGCCGTGTCCGATATATGTAACGCTGGAAGGAATTATTATTTCTGTTAAGTGATTATTGGAAAAAGCGTTATGCTCAATCGATGTTACGCCGAACGGAATTTTTACGCTGTCTAATTGCTTGTTACGGAAAACTTGAGTGCCGATTGCGGTTACTCTGATTTTATTTATCATCAAAGGAATTATTATGTCTTTCTCGTTTCCGTTATACGCGGTAATTACGCCGTTGTTATTTATATTATAAATTCTTTCCAGTCCTGCTCCGAGATAATTCTTCTCATAATCTTCTATTGATAATATGTTTGCTTTTTTTTCCCATGCGCGGTCTGCTAAGACTCCGTCAATACTTGTTACCTGTACGATTAAAAAATCTGTTGCCGGGTTCGCGTTTAACGCCGGGAAAATAATTGTTTTTGTATCGTTAAAAACTGTTATCTGTCCGTTTCTTGCGCGATGCTCGTAAATTAGTTCCACAGTCTGACTGCCTATACTTTTTCCATCGCTGGTTAATATTTCTATTGTAACAGAATGATTCTTTCTGTTATTTGTAAACACAGACACCGAATTGATTGTTTTTACAGGCCAGTCAAGTTCCCAAGCATGGGATTTTCCTGTCGCGTCAATTCCGCTTTTTACTGTTTTGATTATTTCGTTAACGCCGGCAGCCCATGTAATATCCGGGTATAGACTTATTGTGACGCGGGCGTCTCTGTTCACCCATGTAATTTTCGGATTATAAACAATTTGAAAAGGAGGTTCTTTAGTTGTTTCGTAAAAATAATTTTCCGCCGTTTCCAGTCTGTCGATCCACAATGCGCGCCATGCTGCGGTATCCTCTGTGTCATCGCCGAGAGTTCCGGTGGAAATTTTTTCAATAAGGGTTTCTATCGGACTTTCGATTTGCGCAAAACCTGGCGCCGGAAAAGTTAATATTAATAACACTGCCAGAAAATTTTTTATTTTTTTTATAACGGCATATTTTTTCATTCTCATAATGAACCAACAAACCTCATCTATAGAGCGGGGTTGTTTATTGCAATTTTCCCCTATATTGCTGTATACCTAAATTATCGAGCCTGCGCCTGTGAGCTTCAAGTCTTTTTGCGAAATTTTCAAAGTTTTTTTCATTTTTTGGAGTCCAGACAGTTTCTGCGATGGCGCAAATGCGCGGAAAGATCATGTATTCGGCTATTTTTCCCGCATAAATTAATTCTGACCATAAATTTCCCTGCCCGCCTAAAACTTTTGACTCGTCCTGTTCGTTTATCCCGGGTGGAATCGGATCCATCATGTAGGAAGTATAAACTGAAGCCGCTCCTCCAAATGTCTGCCCGGGTTCTTCCTGAACATTTAAATGTTTGTAATCAAGGTAACAGCCGTTTGTATTTGGAACCATTATCACCTGATGACCAAGACCGGCAGCTTTTATTCCGCCTTTATCTCCGCGCCACGACATTACGACCGTATCCTTTGGAAGTTTAAATTGTTCGGTGTCCTCTAAGATTTCATCCCAGCCGATTGCCGTTTTACCGCGATCTGTCAGCATTTGCACCAGCTTGCATGTTATCCAGCTTTGCAATTCCTGCGGCTTTTTTAATCCAAGCTCTGAAAGTTTTTTCCGGCATTTGGGACACGCTTCCCATCTGTTAAATAAAACTTCGTCTCCGCCGATATGCACATATTTTGACGGAAAAAGTTTTACAAGCGTATCTATAATTTTTTCCATTAAATCAAAAATCCTTTCGTTTCCCGCGCATAAAACATCTTCGAAAATGCCGAATCGATCCTCGACATGATACGGACCGCCTGTGCAGCCGAGCTCCGGATATGAAGCAAGAATCGCGCTTGCATGCCCCGGTAAATCCACTTCCGGGATAACTTCGATATGAAGAGTTTTCGCGTAACTGATTACTCCGAGGATTTCTTCTTCGCTGTAAAATCCGCCGAATGGTTCGCGCCAGCGCATTCTGTTATCTTTTCTAAGAGAGCCGATTTCCGTGAGCAGAGGATATTCTTTTACATTAAGCCTCCAGCCTTGATCGTCAGTAAGGTGCCAGTGAAATTTATTTATGTGATGCATCGATAAAACATCAAGAAGATTTTTGATGAAATCAAGCGAATAAAAATACCGCGAGCAGTCCAGCATAAAACCGCGCCACCCAAAACGCGGGAAATCGGTGATTTCAGCGCAAGGTAGAGTTAAGATACCGTCTTTTGTTTCAGATAACACAAGCTGACGGAAGGTTTGCTCTGCGTGAAAGAAACCGGCGTCAGTTCCCGCTTCGATTTTTATATTGTCTTTTTCGATTATTAGTTTATAAGCCTCGTCATTAAAATCGTTTTTTATTTTTCCATTTTCGATTTTTTTTAAACCCGGCGTTTTATCAGATGAAAAAATTCCGCCGTTATAATTAATTATTGCCGGTTTTGGTATTACAGTTATTTCTCTTTCCATTAAAATTCTCCGTTAAAAATATTCGGTTACGTGCTGCGGGCGCTGTGTAAAAACGCTTTTTAATGTTTCGATATTGCCGTGAACTTCCAGCCCTTCTTTTCTTGAATACATCGTGTTTTCCAATGTTCTATAGCCGGTAACAAGCTGGCTTAAGGTAAGTAAGTCGCAGGTTATGTCGGCGTTCTTCGTTGTTTTTGTAACTCTGGTTTCATTAGCGGAACATTCAACAAGAAATTTTCCGCTGTTAGCTGTAATGTGTTTATCCTCAACTTCAAGCACATATTGAACACCGTTAGGTGATACAGGGCGGCGCATTAGTTCGAGAGCTTTTTGCACGTTTATAATCCGCGTCATTTCTCTTGGTTTGTATTCTGATTCTACAGACCATGAGTCGCCGATAAAATCATAAGGATCGATAAAGGCGGGCATCATCCATTTAAAATTTTCAAACTGTGCGGAGAGAAGATTTACAAGTCCGAACATGCCGTAAAGCCCTTTCTTATTTTTGAACGCAAATTCTGTCACAGACATTTGATGCTCTCCGTCTTCCGTTGTGTCTCTGTATTTAATATAACTTAAGGCTTTTCCGTTTTCGTCTTTCCAAAGATAAATGTACGTCCCTGAAGCGCAAGGGTCTTCTCTTGTAAAAATTTTCCATGCGCGGTTATCTTTCCAGTAATCTCTGCATATTCCGTGATTGATACCGGCGATGTACGCGCTGTGAATTTCGGCAAGAAGAGTTGTGTCGTCGCCCGGAAGAATATGAATAAACTCACCCTTTGCTTTTATATCCGAAAAATTACCCATGTCGATTTTTATGTTGTTTCTTGTGCAGGTAACTTCGTAACCGAACTTGCGGTAGAAATCGTGATCGAACGGAGACAGATTGGAAAAGACAACTCCTTTCTCGTAAGCTTCGGGAAGAAGTTTTTCGTATATCTTTCTGATGTGTCCGCCTTTGCGCGCTTCAGGTAAAGTGCCGACTCCGCTGATGCCGGACATTTTTACGCTATGTCCGTCAAAACGCATCAGATACTCAATCTCTGTCATTCCGGCGAGAAGTTTTTTCCCGTCGAAAACGCCCCATGACCACTCGGGCGGATTGCCAAGCGGATCAGGCGATTTATTGTCTTCTTTTGAATAATCGCGGCGCATGTTATAAACAATCGTGTGTATTCGATATAGCTGAATCAATTCATCCGCATCCAATCTTTTGATCGGAAGAGTATACACTTCTCCCATATAAACCTCGTTTGTTATGTGAAATTAGTTTTATATTAACCTTTAACAGCGCCCGCAGACACACCCTTTGTAATCTGTTTTCTAAAGATGATATAGAATAAAATCATCGGGAGCATACCTGTTACAAGAGCGGCAAACATTTTACCGTAGTCTGTAGAAAGCGCGCCGGAGAACATACTCATTCCCATCGGCACTGTTTTTAAACTATCTGAACTGACTAAAACGTTAATCAGCATAAACTCGTTCCAAGTTCCGGTTGTTGTAAGAATCGCAACAGTTGTCGCGACAGGCGCCGCCATCGGCAGAATGATTCCCCAGAAAACTCCGAGGTATTTCGCGCCGTCAATTCTCGCGGACTCGATAACTTCTGTCGGGATGCCTTTAATGTATTCAGTCGCAAGATAAACGCCTAACGGCAATCCAATCCCGATATACGGAATTAAAACGCCGAGCCTTGTATTAAAAAGCCCGACTTCACGAATTAATAAAAACAGCGGAACCATTATACATTGCAGCGTAATTAAAATTCCTATTATAAAACTTGAGTGAAGGACAGGAGTGATTTTCATCGGCAGTTTAGCAAACGCGAAACCTGCCATAAAACTAAGTATTATTATGGATATTACCGTAACAGATGTATATACAATACTGTTCAAAATTAATGTTACGAACTTAGCGTCTCTCCATGCGATTGGATAGTTATTAAAAAATATTTTTTTTGGAAGCGCCAGTTTATTGAAGTTGTCAATCCTGACGCGGAGATGTTCGGTTGTGGATACTCTTTCTATTTTTACATCGCCTTTTTTATGCTGAGAAAGTAAATACTCGCCGACTTTTGTCTCTGTGCCGTTGTTGTCAAATCTGCTTATGGATATTCTGTCATTAATAATATTGCCTTCTCTGTCTTTTCTGACAATATATTCGCGTAACACTTTGTTGTCGTTATCCGAGAATATAATATAATTTCCGGCGCGCATATATTCGGCGGTAGTTTTAAAAGATGTCATTATTACCCAAAAGACAGGATAAATCGCAAGGAACGCGAATAAACCAACAACAATATACATTGTTGTAAGACTTAACACATTTGTTTTTTTTATATCACTGCTCATTTGATTCATATCATTCTCCCGTAGAAAAACGTTTTTCCACAAAACGCGTTAATCCGATTAAGATAAAACAGATTATTACCATTACTGTTGATATAGCGTTCGCAATCGGGAAGTTGTTTCCTTCGCGGAAGGCTTTTTTATACATATAAATCGATAAAACGCTTGTCTGTCCCGCCGGATCGCCCGCCGTCATTACCCAGATTAAATCGAATGATTTTAATGAACCGGAAATTGCCAGAATAGCGCAGGTGACAATTACGCCGGAAAGCGCCGGCAGAATTATATATCGAAGGGTCTGCATTTCTGTAGCCCCGTCTATTTTCGATGCTTCTATAATTGAGACGTCGATTTTCTGCAGGTTGGCAAGGAAAATCAACATATACATACCGGTATACATCCAGAGTATAACTATTAAAATCGGGATCATGTCCTTCGCGCTCGGGACAAACATCGCTTCAGGATTTATATTTCTCTGGATTTCCAGCATTACGCTGTAAGAGCCGTAAAAAAATCTTTTAAATAAAATACCGATGATTACCGCGGAAATAACATTCGGCAGATATATAACCGCTTGAAAAAAATCAATCCCTTTTATTAATCCGCGCGAAAGAATGTACGCGAGGAAAAAACCTAACGGGATTTGTCCGAAAACAGAAATTAATACAAGATAAATATTATTTTTTAAAGCTAAGTAAAATACGGGGTCTTCAAAAATAATTCTATAGGATTTTAAACCGGCAAAGTTGTGATTTGCCATGTTAAGGATGCCGCCTTCACCCCCGCGATATGTCGAAAAACTTAAGATGATCGAAAATATCACGGGGAAGGCCATTACAAACAGATAGATAACCAAGGCAGGCAGTACAAGAATTAAGTAGGATATCCGTTCTTCACCTCTTGATGATAATTGATTTCTTATCATATACTGCCGCCTTTTGTTAATTAAATTTTACAGATTGTCAAACGCTCTTTGAACCTCTGTCGCAACAGCTGCTGCTGTTTTCTGCGCTAATGCAAGTGAAATAAGTCCGTCATTGATTACTTCGTATACAGATGACGGGAATACGCCGTCGATAACCGCAGTCGCTGTCTGGAATTCGCCGCCGAGATTACCGATTGCTTTCTGCATCGGCTCAAGGTTCATCGCGCCGAAGTTAAGATCGGTTCTGGACGGAGTCGGTGTGCCGCCTCTTTCTGTGCGGAGTTCCGAAACTTCTTTACCAGTCAGCCATTTTACGAGTTCCCATGCATATTTTTCTTTATCTGATCCTGAGGGGATCGAAGCTGCCATCGCATAGCCTACGCCGAGAATAACTGAGCTTGAGCTGTTGATTTTCGTGCCTGGAATATCGGGGAATACGCCGATTTTGATGTTATTCTGTTTTGCCGGGCTGATAAGAGCTTGTCCGGTGTCAGAGTCTGTGATGAATGCGCCTACGCGCCAGTCGCCGTCAATATAATAAGCGCCCATGTTGCTCGCGAACATACCGGGACCTTCGCCGTAATCAACGCCAACCTGTGAACGGTCGATAACGCCGTCAGCATAAAGCTGTCTGATGAAATCGAGAGCGGCTACAAAGTCCGGGTCTGTGAATTTCGCTCTTTTTGCGTTAACTCTTTCGTGCCAGTCCGGTCCGCAGAAACGTCCTGCAACCATCGAGAACAGACAGCTCTGCATTACCCATGTGCTCTGCGCCGGAATTAAAATTGTCTGATAACCGGCTGCTTTTAATACAGGAACCTGAGCTACGAGCTCGGCGTAGTTTTTAGCGGGCTGAAGACCAACAGCGTTCAATACTTCCAAGTTTGTAAAGAAAGCGTGTGTGGTTGTGATACCCTGAGGAATCATCGCCATGTAACCGGCTTGCTGCTGTGAAGGATCCATTGTCAGCGAGATATAAAGATTTTTGATACCGTCTCTGTTAATAAAAGGAGTAAGGTCCTTTAAGAGTTTCTGATCATGAAGATAATCCGATCTTCCGGACGGCCATACATACATAACATCCGGCATATCATTCGCCGCTGCGTATGTTCTCATTTTATCATGATAAGCATCGTCAAAAAGATTTTCTCTGTCGATTTTAACGCCAGGATTATTTTTTTCGAAGGTGCTGAACCAAAGATTTGCATCCGCTACCGCGTTAGGCGCTGACGCTTCCAGGTAGTATAATACTTTTATTACTACACGATCATCTTTGCAGCCGGTTAATAAAACGGCGCTGATCATTAGTACTGCGAGTATTATCATCGCAAATTTTAATTTTCTCATCTTTTTCCTCCTAAATGAATTGATGATTCTAATAGATCATTCTACACTTTATCCCTAATTTATGTCTAGTATTAAATATAATTAAATCTTTATAAATTATGTACTTTATTTCTTGTATAATATTATACAAAATATATTAAGATAATACATATTGATATGCAGAAGCAGAGGCACACGCTCGCCGGCTCGCTTGGATGATTGAATGCCTCGACTCTATATTACGATTATGTTATTATTGTAAGTAATGAGTAAATCAAAAACATTTCAAGTTGATCAGAAAGTTGTCTACCCAAGTCAAGGCGTCGGCGTTATTCAATCAATCATTCAAAAAAAGTTTAAAGATTCAAAGATTCCGTATTATGTAATTTATCTTGAAGTGACGGACATGACAATTATGGTTCCGGTTGACAAGGCGATTGAGCTTGGCATCCGCCCGACCGTTTCCAGAGATGAGGCGATGAAAGCTCTTGAGCTGATAGGCGAGGATTACGACCCGATTCCTTCGGACTGGAAAATGCGTTATCAAATAAATCTTGAGCTGTTAAAAAAAGGAAGCATCAAAGACATCGCGGTAATTGTCCGCTCGCTTTATCACCGAAGCAAAGTAAAAGAGCTGCCGATTCTTGAACGCAAACTTTACGATTCGGCGTTAAAACTTTTAGAAGATGAAGTATCGATATCTCTGCGCAAATCAAAAGAAGAAGTTCAAAACATGATTTTTTCGCGGCTTGAACTGGAAGAATGATTAATGACTGATTAGGAATGATCAATGAATAGTGAGCAGTGAGCAATGGATAGCGGACAGATAGCGGCGATTATTCTTGCAGCCGGTTCATCGTCAAGGATGGGCGGAGTTAAAAAAGAGTTCGCCAAACTGCCAAACGGCGAAACAGTGCTAGCATGCAGCGTTCGTGTTTTTTCATCATTAGCGGAAAATATTATAATCGTTGTTCCTCAAAATTGCGAAGCGCAGGCGAAAGACGCGCTGCCCGCGGAGTTAAAAGAAAATCAAAACAATAAAATAAATTTTGTTAAAGGAGCGGACACCCGCCGCGGCTCAACTTTGAACGCGTTACGCGCACTTTTACCGTTTAATCCGCGTTATGTGCTAATCCACGACGGAGCGCGTCCGTTTATCAGCAATGAGGCAGCCGCGAATTTAATCGACGCTGTTAAAAAATACGGCGCGGTTATTCCTGTTCTGGAGATAACAGAAACTCCTAAGGAATTAGGAATTAAGAATGAGGAATTAAGAATTAAAAATGTGGAATGTGGAATTAAGAATGTGGGGATAAGAGGAGAAAATAAGGAACAGACAGCGAAGAAGGAAGTTGTATTCATAGAAAGGCATTTGAAGCGGGTGAATATTGTTACGGCGCAGACGCCGCAGTGTTTTAAGTTTCCGGAGATTTTGTATGCGCACGAAGAAGCGGCGAAAGTTGACGAGGAATTTACCGATGATGCTGAAATCTGGGGAAGATTTGTCGGACAGGTTGCCGCGATTCCCGGAGATATTAACAACAGAAAAATTACTTTTCCTCAGGATTTGAATTAAATTACTAATTACTAATGACTAATGAGGAATTACTAATGAGGAATAAGGAATGATTATTATTAGTAAAGAGAAAAATTTTAATATTCGACATTACACATTCGTCATTCGTCATTTAATATTATTCATTATTCTTTTTACTTTTTTTTCATGCAGCCGTTCGAACGATAATTCAGAAAAGACTCCGGCTCTTATTTCATGGTCAGGGGCGGCGCCGATGATGTTCTTGCAGCCGGGGGAAAATCCGCTTTGGTTTCAACTGACAAAGGACGGTCCTGTTCACATCGATTATATCGAGGACGCGGAATATTCCTCTCCTCTTGTTCCGTGGGTACTCGCGCCCCATATACGTTACATTGAAAAACAAAGCGGCGATCTTATTCTTGTTGTTAACCGCATCGGCTTTTTAAAAATTTGTTCTAATGCCGCAAATGTTCAAGGCGCGGATAGTTCCGGCATCGCGGTGTACAGTTTTTCCGGCGGAGAATATTTCAATAAATATTCTGCGGGCGGTTTTGTTTTTTTTATTTCTCAGCCTGTTGTAATTTTATATTTGGATGATCGTTTTTTAGATACTGATGAGACGCCGCCTGCGCCGAGAGCGTGGACATTCAATATGAATTCAAATGCTGTCTTTCCGATCGATATTCCTGTTTTAAATCTTTTCCCCGAAGAAGAACGCTGGGATATCGATACATTACGTCTTGCTGATGATACATTTTTTTATTACCGCGCCGTTAACAAAAAAAATACTAATCGCACTGTTCACATGTACCGTACCGGTGATCTTGGCGAGCTGTCTAAAGGAACGGAAATTTCTATCGATGTTTTTTATAATTCCGCGCCGCGTAAAAAAGAGATAAATCATCCGTTATTGCCCGCGCTGCCTGAAGGTTTTGTTTACACAGGAATTGAAACTATAAACGGCAGTTTGTTCGCTTCGTGGGAAGAGCAGGCGGATTACAGTATCGGAGCCGCCGGTTTTACAATGATAAAGCCAAAGTGATATTAACTAAATCAATCATTTTCATTAAAATGATCTCATGGAAAAACTAAGAATACTTATCCCTAAGGGAAGAATTTTTGAAAATATCAGCCGTCTTTTTTCCGAAGCCGGTTTTCCCATCGCGCTTTCTGACAGGACATACCGCCCTTCGCTTGGCGTTTCATGGCTCGACGCGAAAATTATGAAACCGCAGAATGTCGGCGAGCTTTTAGAACTTGGCAGTCATGACGCGGGTTTTACCGGTATCGACTGGATTAATGAAAGCGGCGCTGATGTTGAGGAAATACTCGATCTCGGTTTTGATAAAGTAAAAATTGTCGCGGCTGTTCCCGCGGATTATGACGAAGCGAAATTAAAATCGAAAAAATTCGTTGTTGCTACAGAGTATGTTAATCTCGCCGAGAAGTGGCTGAAGTCTTCGGGTTATCAATACAGGATTTTACGCACTTACGGGGCAACGGAAGTTTTTCCGCCGGATGACGCGGATATGATCATCGATAACACTTCTTCCGGGCAGACTCTTAAAGACAACGGACTTAAAATCATCGGCACTTTACTTGAATCGTCTACGCGTTTTGCCGCATCACGTTCCGCGATCGCCGACCCGCAGAAAAAAGCGCGCATCGAAGAGTTAGCGATGCTTTTCCGCGCTGTTCTTGACGGACGTGAGCGCGTAATGCTTGAAATGAATATTCCAAAAGAGCAGTTTGAATCATTGTCGAGTCTTCCCGCAATGCGAAGCCCCACTGTCGCGCCGCTCTACGGAGACGCGGGTTACGCGGTAAAAATCGCCGTAAAGAAACATGAAGTGCCGGATATTATACCTAAATTAAAAAAACTTGGAGCTTTGGATATTGTGGAGTATGATTTAAGGAAAGTGGTACAGTGAGGAATGAGGAATGTATAATGAAAAATGTGGAATGAGGAGTAGAGAATGAGCAGGATTGCGGATATTGAGAGAAAGACTAAAGAAACGCAAATTTTTATGGAGCTTAACGTTGACGGAAAAGGCGAAGCGAAGCTGAAATATCCGATTGGGTTTATGTCGCACATGCTCAGCACGTTTGCGCGTCACGGGTTGTTTGATATCGAGGTACGCGCCGAGGGAGATTTAAATGTTGATCAGCATCATCTTGTTGAGGATACGGGGATTGTGCTTGGGCAGTGTTTCGCCAAGGCGTTAGGTGACAAAAGAGGCATTAAACGATGCGGAAGCTGTCTTTTCCCAATGGACGAAACTTTGGCGCGCGGCGCGGTTGATATCAGCGGAAGACCTTTTTTATTTTTTGACGGACAGCTTTCTTCTGTGCCGATAAAATCAATTCAAGAAGACAGTAAGCTCATTCAATTGAAGCAATATGATTTTCAAAATGATGTTATCGAAGATTTCTGGCAGGCTTTTGTTTCGTCCGCCGGCTGTAATCTCCATTTGGAAATTATCCGGGGAAGAAGCGATCATCATAAAATCGAAGCGTTATTCAAGGCAGCGGCAAGAGCGTTACGCGCAGCCTGCGAGATAGAAGAACGCGCTAAAGATATCATTCCTTCAACTAAAGGATCATTGTCCGGCTTTGAAGCGCACGGAGTGTTTGTTTGATCGGAATAATTGATTACGGAGCGGGAAATCTTGGCTCTGTTGTGAACGCATTAAAGCGGCTGTCCGCTCCGGCGCGGTTTGTCGCATGTCCGGAGGAATTAAATCCTTCATTATCACCGTTTGAAAAAATAATTTTTCCCGGCGACGGACATTTCGCCACCGCTATGAAGCAGCTTAATAAATCAGGTTATGCGCAAGCGATCAAGGGATGGATAAAAGCCGATAAACCGTTTTTTGGAATTTGCATCGGGCTGCAGCTGTTATTCGAAACTTCGGAAGAGACGGCAGGCGGTGAAGAAATACGCGGACTATCTGTGATTCCCGGAACAGTGCGGCGTTTTCCGGGGCGAAAAGTTCCGCAGATTGGATGGAATCAAACAAAAGCAAATCCGGCGTCAAAATTGTTCCAAGGTTTGCCGGAGAATAGTTTTTTCTATTATATACATTCATACTATGCCGATCCTTCGGATAGAAATGTAACAGCCGCTGAAACTGATTATTATGTGAAGTATTGCTGCGCTGTAGAACAAGGAGCGTTAGCCGCGGTTCAATTTCACCCTGAAAAATCAGGCGAAACCGGAATCCGGCTTTTAAAAAATTTTTTAGGAAATTAATATGCAGGCAAAAAGAATTATTCCGTGTCTTGATGTTGATGACGGCAAGGTCGTTAAAGGCGTTAAATTCGAGGGTATTAAAGATGTGGGTGATCCTGTTGAGCTTGCCAGGCGTTATAATGACGACGGCGCCGACGAGCTTACTTTTCTTGATATCGGAGCGTCATATAAAAGCCGCGCCACTTTACTTGATGTTGTAAAAAATGTCGCCGCCGAAGTGTTTATTCCTCTTTGCGTAGGCGGCGGAATACGCGTTATTGATGATATGCGCGCTGTGATGAACGCAGGCGCGGATAAAGTTTCGGTCTGCACTTCCGCTCTGAACCGCCCTGAACTGTTACGCGAAATGGCAAACGCTTACGGAAGCCAGTGTGTCGTGCTTTCGATAGATGCGAAACGCGTAAGCCGTAAAACGCCTGAGGAGACTGACGGAATTTTGCGCTGGAACGCTTTTTCTCACGGCGGCAGAACCGACACGGGGATTGACGCTGTTGAATGGGCGGTTCGCGCGGTTGAGCTTGGAGCGGGGGAAATTTTACTCAATTCGATTGATGCCGACGGTACAGGAGACGGTTACGATCTTGAATTAACGCGCCGCATCCTTAACGCAGTGCCGGTCCCTGTGATCGCTTCCGGAGGAGCCGGAACGTTAGATCAAATAGCGGCTGTGCTGCTTAGCACTTTTAATCCTGAAATAAACAAATCAGTTTCGCTTAACGTATCGCGTGATGATTTATCGCCGGGGGCGGATGCGGCGCTGGTGGCGTCTTTGCTTCACTTTGGCAAAACAACAATTAAAGAGATAAAAAAACACGCGCAGGAAAAAGGAGTCTGCGTCAGATGGTGAGGTTTATAATGAAAAGATTTTCGTTTTTATTATTAATAGTTTGTATATTTTTGTTTAATTGTAAAAAAACAGAAACGTCATCTGTAACAGATGATTATCATGTTGAATTTTCTTATGGTTCATCAGGTTCCGAAGAATCGCCGCAATTTTCGTATAACATCAATTATGATGATATAAAAAATTTTCAGCCTTCGTTTACGGCTGACGCTCATAAAAAATATCTTAACGATCCTTTAATGTTTCACGAGCTTCCCGACGGCGGCATACCTGTAGGCGCAACCGCGGTTGTGGGAAGCGACATCTGCCGTTTTTATCCTATCGAGAGCATCTCAACAGAAACCGATCTTGCAAAACTTACAGGCGGCGAATTAATTCCATTTTCAACAATAATTCCTTTGGGAGAAAAGCTGGAAAACAAGGATCGTTCCGAAAAGTGGTTTTCTTTTCAGGATAATTTTAACTATTTTTATAAAACTGTATGGAACGGAAAAAACGGCATTGTCTTCGGCGCGGATTTATACGGAATCTACGCGACAAATAACGAAAACAGAATAAATTCTCTGCTTTATAAATATTGCGGAAAACTTGAAAATTTCTATCCTATAACCGGTTTACAGCAATTAAACAACGCGATTCAAAAAGATTTGGAAAATTTTGGGATAGCTTTTCAGACTGTCAGACCGAATGAGTATTATTTATCAAGCGAATATCCTGATGATATGATAAGTCTTTATAAAGGGTTAAATGATTACAGATCGATAACTCCGATATTTGTCACTACAGACCTTGCAGCTCACGCGAATCATTTAATTTTCAGTCGCATGCTCCAGCATATTGAAGAAGAATATTTTTTCCCCGCGCTTGTTAAATTAACGGATGATTATATAAAAGCGATAGAAGATAAGAAATCGCAAATTTCAGCTAACGTTTACGAAATGAGTCTTCTTTATTTCCAAACAGCGAAGGCGCTGCTTGCTCTTGCGCCGAATAAATACAGAGGTTCGGATTACTTCGGTACGATAGAGTATCGTGATATAGATGAAAAGACGGTTCATAGTGAGTATCCCGCGCAGGTAATCAGTGAAATAACAAAAATGAATGCCGCACAGGGAATGAGCGCATCTTCTGTTTTTCCTTTCATGGAGGAAGATTATTCTCAGTATAAAGTCAGAGGACATTACACAAAAAACGGAGTATTAAGCGCATATTTCCGCGCTCTTATCTGGTTTGGAAGAATTAATTTTGTTCTTGGCGGAGAAGAAAGCGCGAGAAAATTCGCGCGGGAGCTCGCTCCGACGGCTCTTTTTATTACAGATTTAACTGAAAATTCACCTCACTTAAAAAATTTATGGCGCTCTCTTTTTGATCCTATCACTGAGCTTATCGGAATTTCCGATGATATTGGTTTTGATGAGCTTGTTCCTCTTTGGAATAAAATTAAAGGCGCGGGTTTTAGTCAGTGGTACAGCGATACTTCTAAACTTGAAAAATTTATTTCCGAAGAATATAAAGAGCTGCGATCTCCTTCTATTGCAGGGTCTTCATTAGCGACCGGCGTTTATGACGGCGGCAGTAATATGGAAGATCGAAAGCCTGCTGTAGGATGGCGTTTGTTTGGGCAGCGTTATACTATGGACAGCGAAATTCATTATCATGTGTCGCCGCCAAGATATTTTAATACCGAGTCTCCTCGTCATATGGTTAGAGGTCTTGATATCCTGAAAGTTTTCGGCTCTGTTACCGCTGATGCGCTGTTAAGACAAAGTGATTATCCTAAGCATAGAGGCTTGGAAGAAAGGCTAAATTCCCTGCAAAAAAATCTGGAGAGTTTAAGTATTGATTATTGGTTTTCTACCTATTATACAAATAACTTATATCAGATAAAAACTTTGAGTCAGTTTGAAACAGGCGCCGGTTTTTATTTTACAGAGAAACCCGGATGGAATTTAAAAGCGATGAACAGCGCTCACGGAACATGGGCGGAACTCCGCCATGATACGATTTTGTACGTTAAGCAAAATTACGCGGAGATGGGCGGCGGCGGCGAAGAACCGACTTTCAGAACGAAGCCGCTCCCCGAACCTGTTCATTATCTTGAGCCTAACGTTCCGTTTTGGAATGCGTGCGTTATCGCGTTTGGAAAGCTGCGTGAAATAATATATAAATATAACTATATGGATGAAAAAACCGATCAATTATTTACAGGTATGCGCGAAATGTATAAAAAAGCTTTAGAAATTTCGCTGCGGCAGGCAGAAGATAAAGAAATAACCCAAAGTGATTTAAGATGGATAAAAAGCATGGCAAATGAATTAGCTTCCAGAGTGATGACTCATATAAACGGAAATGTTGTCGAAGACATAGATTCGCTTCGTATGGCGCTGGTCGCTGATGTTTATACAAACGCCGAAATCATGCAGGTTTTGGAAACAACTGTCGGAATTCCGTATCGTCTTTACATTCCGCTGAATGACGCACAGGGCGGAAAACGCATCGCTGTCGGTTATGGTTTTAGTTATTATGAATTTCATCAACCAATGTCAGGCAGATTAAATAATGAGGAATGGAAAAAAATTGTTTACAGCGATAATCCCGATATGAGCCGATATCTTCCATTCTGGATGAAGGGAAGAATTCAGCCGCCAAAATAAATTAATTGAATATAAAAAATTGATTAAAAGATTTCTATATAAAATATTATTCTACTCGGCATTATTAATACTGACTATATTGATAATGTCGTGTAACAAAAATAATAAAACTTCCGGTGATTTCTTCCCATGGGCGGGTATTGTTAGTCATCATAATCTGGCTCGTGAATATATCGATAAATGGTTTTTTTATCTTTCTAAGACACGCTATCCAAAAAGATTCTTTATTATCAGTCCTGATCATTATAAACTCTCTCTTCAGCATTATTCACTGACAGAAGGTTTTTGGAAAACAAGTTTCGGAGTTGTTGAATCAGATGTTTATATAGTAAGAGAAATGAAAGATCAGCTTAATATCGATCTTGATGACAGAGTTTTCGGGATAGAGCACGGTGTTTATACAATTATACCGTATATTAAAAAATATTTTCCGGATTCGAAAGTTGTTGTTATTGTAACAAGCGGAGATTCTGAAGTAAATACATTAACTGCGGGATATCTTGCTGATGTTTTAGAAAATTATTTTGATGATGAAGGTAAAATAGAAAATTTTCTTATTATCTCGTCAGATTTTTCGCATAACGGCAATTTAATAGAAACTAATATAAATGATGAATTATCAAAAAAATATTTATTAAACAGTGCGGATGTATCATGGAATACAGTAATCTGTGATAACCGCGCCGGTATTTTTGTTCTTGATCGTCTTGGAAAAAAGAAAATGAAATCAAGAATTATTTTTCACACAAATTCGATGGAGATTTCCGGTTACGATCAGGATATTACAAGTTATTTTTTTACTTTTTTCGGGGATATAAAATGATTAAAAATGTTTAAATTTTCTATTCTTTAAAATTTAATATACTCTTGCTCCAAATCCCTAACATCAGTATACTTTCTTCATGGTAATAGCTTCAATAGACATACAAAACGGAAAAGTTGTCCAGTTAAAACAAGGAGCTGAACTTGTTTTACAGCGTGATAATGCTGATGAACTAATCAAAGATTTCGATCGTTATGGTGAAGTCGCTGTTATCGATCTGGACGCGGCGATGGGGAAAGGCTGTAATATCGAAATGATTAAACCGCTTTTGCGCAAAGCCGAGTGCAGAGTAGGCGGCGGAATCAGAACATCGCAGCAGGCGAAGGAACTTGTAAGTCTCGGCGCGCGTAAAATAATTGTCGGCTCAAATGCCTTTCGCAATCCTGAGAAAAAAGGCGCAGGTCTTGCAGGCGGCGAGTTTGCTGTAAATATCAGTTTCCTGGATGAAATGGCGAAAAGTATCGGACGCGAAAGATTAATTATCGCTGTTGATGCGCGCGTCAATGATTCGGGTTCCTACGAAATTGTCGTTGACGGCTGGAAAACATTCACAGGATTAGATTTATTTGAAGCGGCTAAAGCCGTTGAGCCGTTCGCAGGAGAGCTGCTTTTTACCTGCGTAGAACGGGAAGGAACAATGACAGGCATTAATTTGGAGCCTGTGCGAAAGTTACGCGAAACTGTTAAGTGTCAGATAACAGCGGCAGGCGGCGTTTCAGCGTTAGACGAAATTAAAGAAATAGCCGCAATCGGCTGCGATGTACAGCTTGGCATGGCTCTCTACACAAAAAAAATAAATCTCGCAGATGCATTCGTATCATCTTTAAACTGGAAGAAAGGTCAGCCGATGGAATCGGCGGCTTCCTCCCTGCTCCCTGTAATAGTGCAGTCTCCCGGCGGACAAATAATGATGACCGGTTTTACCGACGCCGAAGCGTTAAGCGAAACATTTAAGCGCGGTAATGTCTGTTTCCACAGCCGCACCCGGAATAAACTCTGGATGAAAGGCGAAAACTCAGGCAATGTGTTAAAATTAATCAAAATAAGAACAGACTGCGATCGCGACGCATTACTCGCGGTTGCAGAGCCTGCGGGTTCTGTCTGTCACACTGGAGCGTGGTCTTGTTTTGATACAAATAAAGAGTATACATGGAAATATTTACAGGACATTATTACAGAGCGTTTTAAAAATCCCGCGCCCGGCTCTTACACCGCGACTTTGGATGATACGCTTGTGCGGGAAAAAATTATGGAAGAGGCGCAGGAATTATGCGATGCTGTAACCCGTGATGAAATCATTTGGGAAGCTGCCGATCTGCTTTATTTTTCTACAGTGTTGATGACTCGCGCCGGCATTAGCGTGCAGGAAATTTTAGACGAGTTAGATCGCAGGCACAAGAAGTAGCAGGGAGCAAGCAGTGAGCAGTTACTGGAATAAAAGAGCGCTTAATCTTTCTCCTTACATTCCGGGCGAGCAGCCTAAGGATCGCAAGTTTATTAAATTAAATACTAACGAAAATCCTTATCCTCCTTCGCCGAAAGTAATCGAAGCGGTTAAAAACGCCGCCGATGAAAACCTGCGATTGTATCCCGATCCTGAATGTACCGCTTTGCGTAAAGAAATCGCCGGGCGTTACGGCGTAGAACCGCAGCAGGTTTTCGCGGGAAACGGCTCCGACGAAATTCTTGCCTTTGCTTTCGGCGCTTTTTTTGAGAGCAGTCAGAAAGGTTATAATGCCGCTCCTGTTCTCTTCCCTGATATCACATACAGTTTTTATCCAGTTTACGCAAACCTTTGGGATATTACCTGTCAAAAAATCCCTCTTAGCGAAAATTTTACAATTAATATAAATGATTATAAAACAAATAACGGCGGAGTTATTCTGCCTAATCCTAATGCGCCGACAGGAATAGCTGTTCCGTTAGACGAAATTTTATCTCTCGCTGATTATCTGGAAAAACAAAAAAAAGTTTTAATTATGGATGAAGCATACGTTGCTTTCGGCGCGCAAAGCGCGGTTTCGCGCATTAACGATTTTTCCAATCTGCTGACAGTGCATACTCTTTCTAAATCAGCTTCACTTGCGGGTTTACGCGCAGGTTTTGCAATCGGAAATGAAAAATTAATCGAAGGTTTATGCCGTATACGCGATTCATTTAATTCGTATACGCTTGACAGACTCGCTCTTGCCGGCGCGGCGGCGGCGGTAAAAGATTATCCGTATTACGATGAAGTTAACAAAAAAGTAATATCGACAAGAGAGAGAATTGCAGAGAATTTAAAAAATATTGGGTTTAACGTTCTGCCGTCATCGGCAAATTTTATTTTTATTAAAGCGCCGGATATTAAGGGAGCGGAAATATTCGCCGCGCTGCGTGAAAAAGGAATTCTTGTTCGTCACTTTAATAAAGAAAGAATCGTGGATTATTTACGAGTCAGCGTCGGTACAGATGAAGATATGGATAAATTCTTTACCGCTTGCAAAGAAATTTTAGGAGGAGTTTGTGAAAATAATTAACAGCGATGAATTTAATATTTACTGGAAAAATCAAAATAATCATAAAGAAGATACTAAAACAGAAAAAACTGTAAAAAAAATTATCGCGGCAGTGCGAAAAGACGGCGATAAAGCTGTGCAGCGTTTCGCCTCAAAATTTGATAAATCCTCTCCTGATAAATTAGAAGTTCCTTTTACCGAGGCGCAAAAAGCGCTAGAACAGTTACGCGCGAATGAAACGACGTTAGTTGAAGCATTGGAATATTCAGCGCGGAATATTATGCTTTTTTCTAAAAAACAAAGAGAGCAGTTCGTGAACTTCGAGTTCGAAATAGATAAAGGATTAGTTACAGGTCAGCGCATATTACCAATTCAACGCGCGGCAGTTTATATTCCCGGAGGGCGCTTCCCGCTTTTTTCTTCTGTTTTAATGTGTTTGATACCCGCAATTTGCGCCGGTGTTGAGGAAGTTTATCTTTCGTCTCCGCCGGCGAAAGACGGTCTTCCTGACAAAAAAATATTAGCCGCTGCCGCGATCGCAGCGAATGCTTGCGGCATTTCAGATAACAAGCTTCGGCTCTTCGCGATCGGCGGCGCTCAGGCGGTTGCCGCGCTCTGCTTTGGAACGGAGACTGTGCCAAAAGCGGATGTAATCGCAGGACCCGGAAATAAATATGTCGCCGCCGCAAAACGCATTTTGTTCGGCGAAGTTGGGATTGATTTTATCGCGGGACCTACTGATATTTTAATAATTTCAGATAACAGCGGCGAAAGCGCAGACGGCGTTGAAAAAGCAGTTGAGTTAATTGCCGCCGACATGATTGGACAGGCGGAGCATGATCCTGACGCGAGAGCGCGGGCTCTTGTTCCGAATATCGAAATCGTTGAAAAAATCAAAGCGGCGATTGATCGCAGACTTAAAGATTTGCCGGCAGAAAAAATTGCGCGCGCCTCACTTGATAACGGCGGTTTGATTATTATTTACCAAAGTAAGGAAGAAGCGGTTCGCATCGCCAATATTATCGCGCCTGAACACTTGGAACTTCAAACAGAAAACGCTGACTCATGGGTTCCTCTTTTAAAAAATTACGGATCACTTTTTATCGGCGCGCTTTGCGCAGAAGTCCTCGGCGATTATTCAGCCGGTATCAATCATACTTTGCCGACATCAACAAGCGCACGATTTACCGGCGGTCTTTCCGTACGCCACTTTTTAAAAACAGTAACAACTTTACGCTGCGCTTTAGGCGAAGGTTTTGAAAAAGCGCGTAACGCCGCGGAAATTATCGCCCGCGCCGAAGGATTGGAAGGACATGCTAAAAGCGCGGAAGCGAGAATGTTTAATGACTAATGTTTAATTGAGGAGTGATTTATGTTAAGAATTGGAATTGTAGGTATTGGCAATATCAGCAAGATATATTTAGATAATCTGACAGGAATGTTTTCGAATAAAGTGAAAGTTACCGGCGTAACTGATATTGCGTTTGACAGAGCGGAAAAAGCGGCGGCGGATTATCAATTAAAAGCGTACAGAACGTTAGATGAAATGCTTGACAGTCCGGAAATTGATATAATTCTTAATATTACTCCGCCTAAGTTTCATTATGACGCCGCTCTGGCAGCGGTAAAGAAAGGCAAACACGTTTATAACGAAAAACCTCTTTGTACAAAACGGGAAGACGCGATAAATCTTGTTAAAACCGCGGCGGAAAAAAAAGTGAGAGTAGGCGGAGCGCCTGATACATTTCTTGGAGCCGGGCTTCAAACCTGCCGCAAGATTATCGATGACGGATTAATCGGAGAGCCTGTAGCGGCGGCAGCTTTTTTAATGAGCCATGGTCCTGAGCACTGGCATCCGTCTCCGCATTTTTTTTATCAGGACGGCGGCGGACCGATGTTCGACATGGGACCATATTACATAACAGCTCTTGTAAGTCTTTTAGGAAATGTTTCCAGAGTCTGCGGAAGCGCAAGGATCAGTTCTAAACAGCGGATAATCACAAATGAATTTCAAAACGGCGAGATCATCAATGTGGAAATTCCTACGCATATCGCAGGCGTTCTTGATTTTGAACAGGGGACAGTTGCTACATTAATCACTAGTTTTGACGTTTACAATCATTCGATGCCGCGCATAGAAATTTACGGAACTGAAGGTACGTTAAATGTTCCCGATCCCAACACATTCGGAGGACCTGTAAAATACAGGCGATTCCGCGAAGAAAACTGGATAGAAGCGCCGTTAGCTGAAAACTACAGAGAAAATTCACGCGGATTGGGAATTACCGAAATGGCGCAGGCAATCGAGGAAAACCGACCGCATCGCGCTTCTGCCGAGCTTACATGCCATATAGTTGACATAATGCGCGGCATCCACGACGCTTCACTCTCGGAAAAATATTATAAACCTGTAACAAAATGCAATCGTCCGAAAGCGTTTATAGATTTCCGCGTTTAATCTTCTTAGTCGTTGTCATTTCCAGCGGCTGATCAAGAACTTCAATTCTGTTTATTTTCTGATACGGCAGAAGTCTTTGATTAACCTCAGCGATAATTTTTTCGAGTCTTGTTTTCATTTCGTCTTTGGACGGAATCTCTCCCTTTTCATTTTTAAATTCCTGATTGGGATACACAAGCGCTTCGATACCTTCGGTTTTCATTCTTTCGTCTAACAGATATCCTTTTACTAATATCTGCTCAATTTCTTCGTAAAGCTGGAATTCATTTTCAATTTCTTCGGGGTAAACATTCTTGCCGCCTTCCGTGACAATCATGTTTTTCGCTCTGCCTGTCAGATAAAGATAATTTTCGCTGTCCATATAACCCAAGTCGCCTGTTTTCAGATAACCGTCTTCCGTAAACGCCGCCGCTGTTTCTTCTGGCAGGTTATAATAGCCGAGCATAACCATCGGACCCTTTACGACAACTTCGCCGACGCCGCGTTCATCTTTATCGCGTATCTGCATATCAACACCGGGACACGGACGTCCGACGCTGGTTTCTTTATAAGCTTCGATAGGATTAATCGCAATGATTGGTGAAGTTTCTGTTAGTCCGTATCCTTGCACAAAGTCGATGCCAAGCTGATTATATTTTTTAAACACACTCGGCGCCAGAGGTCCGCCGCCTGAAATACAAATGCGGACTGATGTAAGACTTGCTTTATCAAGAATAAACTTGAACATTTTTTTACCCGGATTCACTTTAAAAACTTTTTTTATAAATCCCGATATTCCCATCATAAAAGAAATAAGTCCGTAAACAAACGCGCCCTTCGCTTTCAAACCTCTGATAATTCCGGCAAGCACTTTATTGAACAGCATCGGCACGCCTAATAACATTGTTATTTGCGCTTCTTTTAAATCTTTTAAAATCTGACTGGTCACCATTCTTTTCCCGAACACAACTTCCGCGCCGGTAGAAATTGTTTCGATAAAAACCGCGAGCATCGTATATGAATGATGAATCGGAAGAATCGCGTAAAATACATCGGTATGTAAAACGATAAGAGGAGTTCCCTGTGCAAGATATGTGTCTGAAACCAGATTTCTATGAGTGAGCATAACGCCTTTAGGAATTCCTGTTGTGCCTGACGTAAAAAGAATCGCGGCAATGTCTGTTTCCGCCGCCTGATCGATATCAACTTTTGGACCGTCAAGATCATAAACATAAGTTCCGATTCCTTTTCGCAGAGAAATCACTTCGTCAAGCTGAACCGGTTTTTGCGCGTAATAATCATATTTTTCTTCGTCAACAAAAAGCATCCGTGCGCCGGAAGCTTTCAGCAGCGAATCGGTTTCTTCATTTTTTAATTGATAATCGATCGGTACAATAACGCCGCCCGCGAAAAGCGCCGCCAAATATGTAATCGTCCATTCGGGAGAATTTTTCCCCGTAACGGCAATCCTGTCTCCCTTTTGAATACCCTTGCTTTTCAGCCACCGCGCCACAGATTCGATTATTTTTAATGACTCGGAGTAATTTAAACTTATTCTTTGGTCATTCTCATAAACAGTAAAACACGCGCGCCCCGGAAAACGCGAAACTGTAATCCTATACATTTCCGGCATAGTCGGCCACTGCCCTGTAAAATTTTTCCCTCTGTAATCGTTTAAAAATTCCCAGGGCTTTTCGGTGTACGGAACTGCCATAATCTCCTCCAATGTAATTCTTAAAATTTAGAGTATATAGTTGAGTTTGTTTTAAAACACGGTTGGTTTCGGAACAAACCCCATTTACCCTACGAATTCAGACACATAAATAATGTATTTGTTGCAAAGGTGACTGTCACCTTTTTGTAATTAGGTTATTATATCAGTATGAGCAGATTTTTGCCACTTTTTTTATTAATATTGATACTTTCATCATGCGCGGCGCGGATTGACGGCTCCTTATCCGGTGATGGTTCGGCGGTTTTATCTGTTAAACTGTTGCTTGAACCCAGAATCACATCTTTAATCCGCTCTCTGTCAGCGGCAGGTGGTCAATCAGGCGGCAATGTGTTGGATGGACAGGCAATTTCTAAGTCAATGTCCGCCGCGCCGGGAATAGCTTCCGTAACATTCAAAAATACCGCGGCTTCCTCGATTGAAGGACAGATTAAGATTTCTGATTTAAATGAATTTTTATCGATCGCCGGTAAAAATTTTATTGTCTTTGAACGGAACAAGCAAGGCGGAAGATGCGAGATCATCATTAACCGCGATATTGGTCCTGTGATGCTTGAACAGCTTTCGCTCGAAATTTCTGATTATTTAAATGCGCTTATGGCTCCGATTGCGTCAGGTGAAGAAATGACAAAATCCGAGTATCTTGAACTTGTCGCTTCTTTTTATAATAAATCGATCAGCGATGAAATCGCTTCATCAAAAATTATTGCCTCCATCGATTTTCCCGGTAATATTACAAGCGTTAAAGGCGGAACTTTCTCCGGCAGAAAAGCGAACTTTAACATTCCGTTACTCGATCTTTTGGTTCTTGAAACGCCTGCGGTTTACGAAGTCAGATGGTGATAATCAATTTACCTGCGATCAAATAATTTTTTTGGAGGTGGCGGGAGTCGAACCCGCGTCCCAATACGCGAAACATAGACATCTACAGATTTAGCCGTTTATTTTATTGTAGGGACAGGCTTGGCTAAACGGCGCGCGTCCTGTCCGTATTCCGGAAAATCTTATCATACCGTCTCCGGAAACTCGCACTAAAAGTGCGGGCGGCATGACCAGCTCTGATTGCGACGCGGGAGCTGCTCCTCAGAGCGGCGGAACAGTCCCACGCGGTTACGCAGCTAAGGCGTAATCGTAACTGACAGTTTTGTTGGCAGTTAAATTTTTTGCCCAATCAGGAGATGAGCGCTCCATCTGCAATCTATACCCCGAAGACGTACCAGTCGAAACCGGTGCACCCCCTTTGCATACTATAATATCAATAATTAATTTTGTAAATAACAATTCTATCTTAAAACTTAAATCTTAATTTCGCTGTAAAACTAAAATAATTACCGGCATTGTAAACAGGATGTATCGGTCCGAGTTCGCCGCGTTTTCCGTTTTTATGGAATAAATCGCGATCCATCGGAACTTGCGCTGTAAATGTTAATACTGCGCCTTGAAATAATTCATGGTTAACGTTGATAATCGGAGAAAATGAAATATCGCTAAAACTGCAAATGAGAGCGGCGCTCATGTTTGTAAAATCTGTAAAGTTTACAGTAAAACCGGTATAAAGATAATGATAGTTCATAAAACTGCCGCCGTATTCTATCGCGGTTGATGAAGTTCCGCCGTTAAATAAATATTCCGCCATCAAAATAAATTTTCCGACGGAATAATCTAATCCAAAGCAAAAAGAAAAACCGTCAAGAATTGAATTATCATCTTTTGAATAGAAATCCAAGTCTTTCATTTTTTCGTGATTATATGTATAGAGCATATCTGTATAAATGCCGACTGCTAAATCTGCTTTAACAGAAATTCCAAATCGATGAATTCCCGCGGCGGCTTTATCTCCGGGCGTTTCATAAGAATAAAGTCCTTGAAGACTTGCTTTATTCCAATGCTGATCAATAGAAATCCCCGCAAAAAAACCTTCGCCTTCCTGCGAAAAAGGATCGCGCGGAGCCGAAAAAAACGCTTGTAATTTTAACTCATCTGTCGGATACCCTGAGAGTGCACCGCCGATAATTCCGCGCGCTCTTGCGTCGGGCTTTAACGGATTTTTTGGATTGAGAAAATCAGAAGGTCCCCAAACTTGACCGTAACCAAAAGGCAGCCGCATTAAACCGCCGTCAAAATCTACATACTTGCCGCGCAACCCAAAATAAAGACGTTCCAGTTCGATACCCGCAAGATAATTTTCTCCCGCTACATAAGCGGATAAACCAATTCCGGAATGTTTTGATTCCGCAAATGATTCGGTTTTCGGCGCTGCGTTAACTGCAAAGTTACCGGCAGCGGCAATTAAATTCACTGCGCCGTGAATAACCGCTCTGTCTTTGATTCTGGCTTGCAGTCTGAGATTAGCAAATTCTTCTATGCCGAAATTAAATTTCGGCGCGTCTCCTGCGCCGGCGTTAAGCGAAACAGTTGAATCTAAAATACCGGTAAAAGTCACTTGAGCGGAGAGTGCGGCAATTACGAATAACGTTAATATTATTAATACTAATATTTTTTTCATAATTCTTCATCTTGCAAGGTTACGCTGGCTGAAAACCGAGTCCGCTATCGGTTTATCCAGTATCACATTGCGCATAACAAATGTAGTACGGCTGTCTTTGCGCATGAGGTCCCGCATCTCACCCTCAACAGGAAAACGTTTTCCGCCGATTAATTCGGTTCTTATTAAGTTATATTCCTTTAGTTTAATTCCCGAGAGAGCGTAGAGTTCATAACGAAGAAGATCAAAATTTTCTTTATCTATCCACAATTTGCGGGTAGGATAACTTTCTGTTTTTTTGTCTGTCTTTAATTCAAGCACCCATGAATCGCGTCCCTCAATATTTTCTGAGCCGATGACGCTCGGTTTGTATCTGCTCGCCAGCGTCTCATTATTAATTGTATCTTCGTATGACATATCAGAGCCCATCATTGATTCCTTGAGCATGTGTCCTGATATCAGCATAACTTCTTCGGTGTCAGGAGAATAAACAAAGAGCCGTCCGTCTCTTTTCAAATACTTGGTTCCTCTGTCTTCGCGGTTTGTAAACTCGATAAAACTGTGAGTATTACCCCTGCCCCATGCTTTCATAGATTTCACATAACGTCTTCCGGAGTGTTCGATAATTAATTCTCCCTCATACTCAATCGTCTGATAGATTTCGTTATTATCTACGTGGGCGAGCAGTTGCTGGGCAGTCGGTGATTGTGAGTAGCCGCTGACGGCTATGATTAAAAATAAAACAGAAATTAACATTTTTTTTGTCATAATAAATCCTCCAAAAAATTTCTAATATTAAGTGACTAATGAAAAAAAATTAGTCATTCCACATTATACATTCCACATTATCTTCGTAACGCTTCCACCGGTTCCACAAACGCGCTTTTCAATGATGGAATCAATGTAAATACTGACGCTACTACAACACCCATAAGCCATGCGCGTAACAAAATAATCGGTTTAAACTCGAAAAAAATCGCGTTACTCATCGGCATATCGGCGAATGTACTCCCGAAATAATCCATAAAACGAATCGGAGAGCCGGACATAACGGCAACGATTGAGCCTCCGACAACAACGCCGGCGAGAGCGCCGAACGCTGCCATAAAAATCGATTCAAAGAAAAACACTTTTACGATCTCGCCTCTTGTCATACCAAGGCATCCCATCATGCCGATTTCCTTTATACGTTCATGTATGATCATCACAACAGTGTTAATTATTAGAAAACTTGCTACGATTAGAAACACGAGAAACACAGTGTTATAAATCGGACCTACCATTTTCATCACAGCTACCCAGTAATTATCCCGCCACTCTGTAACAATATTATCACTGCCTAAAAGATTCTGAACGCGCCGCGCTATACCGCTTGCCATGTTGTCATCATCGGCGAAAATTACAAGAGATTGAGTTCCTTCACCTAACGCCAGCAGATTTTGTAATCTTTCAGCGTCCATTATCAGATAACGCTCGTCTATTTTTATATAATCAAAATTAAAGATGCCGGTAATTTCCGGGCGCAGGAATTTTTCCGAATATTGCGCGGAAATTGTTTTAAACATAAATCTGTCACCGACAGTCAATCCTGATTTTTCGGCAAACACTCTGCCAACGGCGATTTCATTCGCGCCTTTTTCTGGCCAGCGTCCTTGAATAAGCCCGTCATTTCTGTCAGTAAGGTTTAAATTGTTAGCTGCAATTTCATTTAGTATATCAAGCCCCCAAAGAACAGCATGCTTGACAGTGCTGTCTTGCAAAGTTGCCATTGTAGTGATTCTCGGAAGAACCGCGCGAACTCCCGGAATTTGTTTAATTTCCGCGGCGATGTCTTTCCAGTTTTGACCGTCAGCGACAGGATATTGAACCGGCATATACTCGCTTTCGGCTTCATATTGTTTAGAAACAACTTTTACATGACCTAGCTCATAAATTTTCACAGTATCATAAATACATTTAGTCATCCCGTCTATCATGGATGAATAAACCACAATAAAGAAAACTGCGATCCCTACGGCTGTAAAACAAAACAAGGTGCGTCTCATGTTACGCCAAATATTACGGTAAGCGATTTTGATGAGAGTAGCTGTGCCTCCCTTTTTGTAATTGTTGATATTACTCATATATGTTACCTCACTCATTATTCGAATCTCAAACTTTCGGTGATTGGTTTTTTCACTGCGCGCCGGGTTGGTAAAATTGCGACTAACGAAGAGAGCAGAGTCGCGACAATTCCCGAGCCGATAATCACAGACGGGTTCCAAGTGCTCCGGAAAACCGCCATCGTTCTAAAACCAATTCCGTCCGGCATCAAATCACCCATCGCCGTAAAATCAATTCCGTATTTTACAAGCGGATAATTAACCGCGCAGCCTGCAATAATTCCTAAAATCGAGCCGATTAGACCGAGAAAACCGGCTTCCAGCATGTAAGTTATAACCATTTGATTATCAGTCATTCCCATCGCGCGCATCATGCCGATTTCTTTTGTGCGTTCAAGAATCGCAAGGAGAATTGTGTTGGAGATTCCAAGGAATGAAAGGAGCAGCAGCAGGAACGCTAAAACTTGCGGCATTCCGACCTGTATCGATTCATAACTAAGATAATCTTCCATATATTCCTGCCAAGTCCGCACGCTTAACTCTTCAGGGAACGTTATGCCAAATTTATCCAAGCCTCGTTTGAGCGCGGCTTCGATAACTGCGCCGCTTTCACTTGCGCCGGGAAGCCGATCGTCGGGAACGCCTTTTTCGCGTATAATCAATTCTGTAACAGCGCCTTCAAGCATCATACCGGCTTCGTCCTGAAGAATATCAAGCGGAATGAAAGCTGTATTGCCGTTCGGAAGAGGAGCAGGCGAATTAATAACTCCGGCGACTTTTACATCGAACGCCTGATTTATATGATTGACAGCTCCAGCGAAACCCGCGCGTATCATTGCATCTAACACCCTGTTAAGTTTTGCTTAGTCAGTTTCGTTTAACAGATAAGCGTTCATAAAATCGGCGTATTCATAAGCAGCGAGGACAAGCTCCTTGTCTTCGTTTCTCAGAGCGGGAAATAATTCGGCTTCCCATTTATCGGCGCGGATTAATTCCGGAGCCGCTCTAATATCGATAACCGCGTTTATGCGCACATCGTTCCTGCCGCTTGCGTCGATTATCTCCCAATAACGTCCGAGGTCAGCTTTAGAAGCGTCTCTTTTTAAAATCATTCTCTCGTTGCCTTCGGCTGCTTTTAAATCGATATTGATTCCAAAAGGGTCTTTTGTAACAAGATAAACATCATAAAGCGATCTGATAAATTCCGCATCTTTAAAATTTGCTGTTATTTGAGAAATTAATTCCTCTAGTTCCAGTCTGTAAGGACGAGTTGGAATTCCAACTTTTAATTTTTCCGCCGCGATTGTTCCAAGCGCTATCTCGAACTTTCCGTTTTGCACATAACGTCCGAAATCAACATAATCTGTGTAACGCAAAACTTCTTTTTCGGAAGCCGGATCGATGCCGTAAAATAAAATCGGAGCGGAACCTGACGCTGAAAAAAGAGTGCCGGAAAAAGTATAACGCGGCGCGCTGACATAGCCTTCGTTTTCGAGCGCCTCTTTGTAAATTTCCCAATTTTTAAAATTTTCGTAACTGGGCATTTCGTCTTTTCGCTCAAAGTAAAGTTTGGTTTGAAGTCTTGCGGCTCCTTGTTCAAAGTTGACGATATTTCTGCGCGATTCAATCATCATGCCGCCAAGCCAGCTATTAAGGAAAATATAAACTGCTACGCTTATCATGATCGCAAGAGATGTAAGAATTGTTTTAACTTTGTGACGCGCCAGATTACGCAGCGCCATTTTTTTTAATTCCCATATACCTGTTAATTTCATGGCTGCTCCTTGACATGATCGCTTACGATCTGACCGTCGCGGATATTGATAAGACGGCGCGCGTAATCCATAACCATTTGATCGTGAGTAGAGAAAATAAAAGTAGTCCCTTCGGATTTATTCAGTTCTAACATTAGCTCAAGTATTTCGCGTCCGATTGTCGAGTCAAGATTCGCCGTCGGCTCGTCCGCTAAAATGAGAGAAGGTTTTTTTACAAGAGCGCGGGCGATAGCGACACGCTGCTGCTGACCTCCGGACATTTCCTTGGGGCGGCGTTTCGCCATTTCGTTAAGACCGACATCTTTTAACACTTTCGCTGTTCGCTCTTTAATTTCTTTTTTATTAATACCCATCAATGTAAGAGGAAAGGAAACATTTTCCTCAACAGAGAGCACAGGTATCAAATTATACGCCTGAAAAATAAACCCGATGCTTTGCCGGCGAAGAAGAGCAAGATCGTTACGCGACATTTTTGCTGTATTTGTGCCGCCGATAATTATATCGCCGGAAGTGATAGTATCAAGGCAGCCGACAAGATGGAGGAATGTCGATTTTCCGCTGCCCGAAGGTCCTGCGATAGCCGAAAATTCTCCGCCTTTAAATTCGATATTTACGCCGCGAAGGGCGCGGACAGCTTGTCCGTTCAAGCCGTAATCTTTTTTTACATCAACCGCTTTTACTACTGTCATTTTAAACCTCCTTTTAGTGCGGCTGAATAGCCGCATAATCAAATCGAAAAGGAAACGAAGTTTCCTTATAACCTCCGTCTTTATTTCTTTTTGGTTCTTTTTATTTCGTTTAACGCCTGCAAGCCAAACACATCTGTTGTTTTTAATTCTTCGGTTATCGTATTTGGAACGAGCATCATTGAGTTACCTGCTTTTAATCCTTCGTTTAGTATCGAAAGAATTTTTAATTTCATCGCCGGTTCATTGCGCAGATAAATCTGTGACGCTTCTTCGAGTTTGCGGGCGATTTCGATTTCAGCTTCAGCTAACAGAATGCGTCCTTTCTTTTCGCGTTCAGCCTGCGCCACTCTGGAAAGTGAATCCTGCAGAGCCTCGGGGATTTGAATGTCGGTAATTTCGATATGAAGAACTGTTATACCCCATTCAGTTGTTTTTTTATCAACATCTTCCTGAATCTGTTTTTCGATAATGTCGCTGCGCTCAAGGAAGGTTGAAAGATCGTGGCTTGAAATTGAGTTGCGAAGAGCTGTCTTTGAAGAGAGCACTACAGCGTCAACATAATTTTCAACTTCCAGCACCGCTTTCTGAGGATCCCACACAAGCCAGAAACAAATTGCGTCAACATTGACGGTGACAGAATCTCCCGTTAAAGTTTTCTGCGTGGAAAAATCCGACACTCTAATACGCAAGTCAACTCTTTGCGCGATTCTGTCAGCTAACGGCAGCAGAAAGAAAAGCCCGGGACCTTTTACCTTGCGGAATTTCCCGAAACGCAGAACAATCGCTCTTTCCCATTCATCGGCTTTGCGCAGCGAGAAAACCGCGAGCAGCATAAAAAAGAAAACCGCAAAACCGAGCCACATGCCTTTTAAATCTTCGAGATTTAAAAAAGACTTTTCTGGTATGTGATAAATAATTGAAATAACCGCCGCGGTTATGACAAGAACGATCAATCTGATTACACCTAACGTATAATCCGCTTTTTTCTTAATAAAATTCATTTTAATTACCTCCGTTCTTAATATATGATTCAATCAATTTGATAAGTTCCCTGTCCTCGACTCCAAGGTCATGAAGCTCTTGAATGAAGCGAACAAGAACTTCCCGGATTTTTCGGTTCAGACTGTTTTCTTCTTTCACAGGTTTCTTGTCGGAAATGTAAGTTCCGCTGCCCACCTGAGTTTCCAGAACGCCGCGAATTTCAAGCTCACTGTACGCCTTCGCAATGGTGTTCGGATTGGTCTTTAAATCGACCGCAAGCGAGCGGATTGTCGGCAGTTTATCGCCCTTTTTCATCCTGCCTGATAAAATCGCGTATTCAATCTGTTGAATAATTTGCCTGTAAATCGGCGTCCCGTTCAGCGGATCAAGCGAAAAATTGACGGCGCGGATAACCGAATGCCGGTTCAACTGCTCATGTTGTTTTAACGGTGTACGCTGCGCAGAGTCCTTGCGGATAACCGGTTTCTTAGTTGTACTATTCATCTAGTACAATTCTAAGTGTACTAGTACAATATGTCAAGAAAAAATTTAAAAAATTTTCGAATTTTTTTTGGGGGCTAGATTGGGGGAAATGGGATAATTCTCTAAAACAAGTGTTTATTCCTCCCTTTACAAATTCATTTAGACCCCATATACTTAACATATGTTTACAAGATATAAGGAGATAAAAATGGATTGGTATTGTTCAGCTACTGACGGCATTGTTAGTGATATTATTACTAATGAAATGTTAACAAAGGGTTGGAAATTCAAATTTTATTCTAAAGCTACGCCTTGAGCCTTTTTCACAATTTCCTCTACACGCCTACGGCTTGTAAAATTGCGTCTTCGACCAATGTGTTTAAGGAAACACCGCGCGTAGATGCAGTCAAAGCCAGTTTACGGTGAAGATCGGCATTTATCCGTACATTGAATGAACCTTTGAATGGCTTTTCCGGTTCTTTATTTTTTGCCGCACAGAATTCCAGGTACTCATCCACTGCATTATGAAAATCTTTGGTAATGGCGCGAACACTGTCTCCTTCATAAGATATGAGCGCCTTAATACCAATTACTTTGCCGTAAAAAACTGCATCTTCCTCGGAGAAACATACGCTTCCTGTATAATTTTTATAATGCATATAATTACCTTGATTATTATTTTTCATAATAAACCTTTTTCCTTTAAATTAATAATAATATCATTTATCTGATACGTCTTTAAAATATTACGCGGATGCGGTTTATGTAAGCGGATATAATCGCCGTTTTCATTTGAAAAAACCACACGAGAACCGCTTGTTTTTCCTGTTGTTTCTATAAAATACCCCATTGAACCTAATAAAGTAATCAATTCATCAAATGTAAAATCCACAGGTCTAGTTAAAAACCTTTGCGCAAGCTTTTCCTTTTTGCTCAATGTTCCGCTCCTTAAATATAACGTAAATGTAAAATAATTGCAACTAAAAATAGTTGCAAAAAGTCATCTATTGATAAATATAACTATACATTTGTTTAGGCGAACTGTCAATAGTTCTTTAAGGTTTCTATCTCCCATTTCTCCCGCAGTTTTCCGCAATCGCTTTTTTTACTGCATCGGCGACAACCATGTCGATGTCTTTGACAATTGAGATGCGTAACTGTTCCATGGCGTCTTCGGGGGAAGGTTGGACTGTAAAAAGCTGCCATGTTTTGACATTTAAAGCCCTGGCAATCCTGTCCAGGACATCAGGTGTTGGAAATTTGCGTGAAACCTCTATCATGGCGACAAATGGCGTCGAAATTCCGGCTTTTTCAGCTAGTTTTTCCTGAGAAAACCCGCATTTTCGGCGGTTTTCCTTTATATTTCTTGCCAGTATATCTCTAATATTCGATTCATCTATTTCCATATACTATAAAGAAATGATAAATGCTTTATAGTTATTGACTAGTATCATAAAGTATAGTATAAA
>Ga0209755_10000926_pt1 | contig 49680 bp, 36 predicted proteins | sample TergutCo191P1_FD_187301 | JGI IMG/M metagenome (GOLD analysis project Ga0209755, IMG submission 187301) | Cornitermes sp. P1 segment gut microbial communities from Petit-Saut dam, French Guiana - Co191P1 (SPAdes) (version 2) | ecosystem: Host-associated > Arthropoda: Insects > Digestive system...
TCGCGCAGGAGCTTGTCAAGCGGCTGGAGAAAATGGAGCGGGTGGAAATCCCGGAGAACCTGAAAAAGATAAGCATCTCGTTCCCGGCCCCGCCCCGTTCGCCCCGGGTGGCACTCACGCTGGAGGGCATCGGCAAAAGCTACGGCGCGCGGCGGGTGCTTTCCGGGCTGGATCTCGGGGTCGATTCCGGGGAAAGGCTTGTGGTGGCCGGCCCCAACGGCGCGGGCAAGACGACCCTGCTTCGCATACTGAGCGGCGGGGACGGCGACTTCCAAGGCACGGTGAAATTCGGCGCGGGGATAAGCGTGGGCTATTTCTCGCAGGACGCGGCGGAGGCGATGCAGGGAAGCGAGCAGGTGCTGGAGTTCATGGAGGCGCAGGCCCCCACCGCGCTGATTCCCAAGGTGCGGGACATGCTGGGAGCCTTTCTGTTTCGCGGCGACGACGTGTACAAACCCGTTTCCGTGTTGAGCGGCGGCGAGAAAAGCCGCCTTGCCCTTCTGCGAATGCTTCTGCGCCCGATGAACCTGCTGATTCTGGACGAACCGACCAACCACCTGGACCTTCATTCCAAGGACATCCTGCTGGACACGCTCTTGAAGTTCGACGGCACGATTATCTTCGTCTCGCACGACCGCGCCTTCATGGAGGCCCTTTCCACCAAGACGCTGGAGCTTTCGTCCGGGGCTGGTTCCCCGCGCGCCAGACTGTTCTATGGGAATTACGCATACTACTTAGAGAAGTCTGCAAGCGAGGAATCCACGGCGGCGACTGATGGAACCGGCGACACTACCAACGGAACAAAGGCCGCGCCCCCCGGAAACACCGCCAGCAATGCCAAGGCCGTGGATACCGCCCCCGGGAAAAGCGCGGCGGAACACCGGGCGCAAAACAAGCAACGCCAGACGATAATCCGCCGGCTGGAGCGGCAGGAAGCGGAACTGCTAAACGCAGTTGCCGATCTGGAGTCCGAAAAAGCCCGGCTGGAAGGCGAACTGTCCAGTCCCGAGGTCTACTCGGTGGGCGAGAAGGCGAAGGCCGTCAAACTAAGGCTGGACGAGTGCGCCGTCGAAATAGTGGAGAAAAGCGGGCAGTGGGAGGCGATTGTCAAGGAACTGGAAACCGCCAGGCTTACTCCATGAGAAGTGTGGTTGAGTGAAGGCAGTATTCGTGCTTTTGCAGGAAACAAGCCTCCCCACGAAAGCATCTTGACATCTTTTTCGAAAAACAGGATTATCATCTTAATGAGGCATGAAACCGACCCTCTAGACGCAACGCAACGCAACGCAACGCAACGCAACGCAACGCAACGCAACGCAACGCAACGCAACGCAACGCAACGCAACGCAACGCAACGCAAATATTATAACCCACTTTTCCATTTTCGTCCAGCAAAAAATCGCGTTTTTTCAATTTTTTTCTCGTTCGGGTATAGGGCAGGTATTTTCCCGCCTTTAGCTATATCCCTGCCCTTATGGGCGGGTAATCGTATGCAAAGGAGTTTTGTATGAAGAAACTTATCGGCTTGGCGGGAATCGTACTGATTCTCGCCCTTGGGTTTGTCGCTTGTAGTAACCCAGTGGACAATGACCCCAATGGCCCAAACGGCCCCAATGGTCCTGGCCTTATTACCAGCCCCATAGTTGGAACATGGACGGAAGGTTACATGTTGCACCTTACGTTTAGGGGCGACGGTGGCTTTAGGATAAACGTGCTTCCAGGCTACGGAGATGACCTTCAAGAGGTAGGAATGGGAACGTTTGCCGTAAGCGGCAGCGCAATTACCATAACGCCAACCCATGCCGGCTTTACCATGGCATTTGTTTCTGATGAATACCATTTTTCATTGTTCCCCGATTTTTCCAACGGCTGGCATAGTCAAGCCGATCTACGAAATGACCTTCTTTACATGTTCTCCTATGTGACGGAAAACATGATAGACGATATGCTTGCCGAATTTGGGGTCACCAGCATCGATGAGTTGCTCGATGAGATGTTGCCCGATTTTCTGGATATGCTGGATATTTTGGATGACTATGATATCCTGTACATTGTCGATTTGATTGCACACTACCTCGCAATACTCGGTAACCCAGAAGCGATTGAAAAGTATCTTCTCGACCTGTTTGGAGAGGACATTCCCGAGAACCTTGACCTGACCGGCATAATCGCGGAGGCCAGCGAAATCATAAACGCCATACTCAGTGAACTCAACATAACCGAGGAGCGCCTTCAAGGGATAAACGACGTCGAGGGCCTGACTGCCGAAATTGAGGCCATTGCGAACGAGATTGCCGAAGCCTTTGAGGAAATCACGATAGCGATTGCGGGGACGATCACGGACGCGGTGCTTGATATGGTGTTCAGGCCAATCCAGGGGACCTTTACCGTTTCCACCGCCACGGAAATAGCCACCCTGGAACTTAGCGCAAGCCTGTTCGGCATGGAACTGCCAGAGTCGCTGACGCTTTTCAGAATAGACGAATAACCGTTACGGGGAACGTCGCCAAGGCATGGCGGCGTTGCCATGGGCGACACATCAATGCGACACTTTTCCGAACGCTGCAAGCCTTCCATAATACTTCTCGCACTTTTGTTCCTGTCCGTCGCCCTGCCCAGTTTCGCGCGGGAAGTGGAGGTCTTCGTGGAGGACCTGGAGCTGAACCTGCCACTTGAGGGGGCAGTGGTTCGCCTGCCGGACGGCAGGCAGTACGTCTGCGACCTGGACGGCAGGGCCGTGTTCTACGTCCCACCCAACACGCAGATGATGGTACAGGTAAGCTACCCAGGCTACGACACGGCCAGGCTGGTCATAGTGCCCGGCCAGGATCGCTACACTGTAGGGCTGTGGCTTTCCGGCATCATGGAGGGCAGGGAGCTTGTGGTCGAGGCGACCAGGCCAGGGGGCGGCCAGACGGTTACCGGGCGCAGCGTCGCGGTAACTGGGCGGGAGATAACGCAGACCGCCGAGATAGGAATCGTCGAGGACGTTATGGCCACGATAAGGCTGCTGCCTGGCGTTGGCTACACGGGTCTTTTCAACACACAGCCAAGCATACGGGGCGGCGATCCCGGCGACATGCGCGCGGTGCTGGACGGTTTCTACGTTTTCAATCCCTTTCACTGGGACGGCAATTTTTCGATTTTCGATCCGCGCATGGTGGAAAGCGCGCAGCTTTCCCACGGCGTGTTTTCGGCGAGATACGGCCACACCATTTCTGGCCTCCTGAACATAAGGACAAAAAACCCCTCCCCCACCGAGGTCGAACTGGAAATCGGTGCCAGTTCCAGCGCCGCCAGTTTCGGGCTTTCCCTCCCCCTGGGGGGGAGAGGGGGCATACTGTTCATGGGGCGCATCACCTACTACGATCCAGTCGTGGCTCTGGCGCAGCGACTTTCCGGGTTTTACGAGCCGCTGGAAATAGTAAACTTCATCCAGGTCGCTCCGTACATAAGAAGCGGCACCATCACCGGCAGCTATCGCATCTCCGACAGGCTCGAGTTTGGCGGCACGGCCTTTCTGGGTATGGACGGCACTGGCGCGGGTTTCCGGGACAGCACTTCCATGTATAACCCCAACACTGGCGAGTTCATAAAAAGCCATTTGGTCGCGAACATGGATTTTGCCACCTACCAGGGTTTCGCCATAGGCAGGCTTGCCTGGAATCCCAGGGGCGACATGCTTCTGCGTTTTACCGCGGGTCTAGGCTACACGGACAGGGTGTTCGACAACTACACGCAGACGGACATCGAGGAAAAATCTTTTTCCCAGGGCTTCATGGATACCTGGGGTCTCCTGGGCAACATCGGCGGTTTTGACTTTGCCCCATATTCCCATTCCAGCAGAAATTTTTCCCAAGAGTCCGAGCTTATGTTCAACGCCCAGGGGCGCGTGGATTTTGACTGGGAGCTACGGGACGGGCTTCTTCTTGCCATAGGCCTGCAGGAAAAGTTCAGCCAGTTCAGGCGTACCAGGACTCGACAAGTGTATAGGCAAAGGCGACTGCGCGATTTCGCCCGGGATGACAGGGACGCGATACTGGGTTCCCTGGGCGTCACCAATCCATTGCTCCAGGCGGTGCTGGAAAGAAACCTCATGGTGAACATGCCATTTTCCTACAACCTGGACGCGCGGACCACCATGTTCGCCAGCTCCGGATACATCCTGGCAGAATACACCACGCCAGGCAGAAGGTTCGGTGCGGAGCTTGGGCTTAGGGTCGATCACTACCACCTGATTGGCGAGGACTTTTCCCAGGGCACGACGCCCGCACTGAGCCCCAGGCTGAACATGGATTTCAACGTTCTGCGAAACCTGGGGATAATCGAGTCGATGAGCGTCGCCGCCGGAACCGGTCTTTTTTCGTCGATGAGCAACGCGGTGTTCGCGAGCGAGCAGGGTTTCCATGTGGACGGGCTTCGGCCGAACCGATCCTGGTCTTCCGTGCTTGGAATGCTCCTGGAATTTCCGGAGGGCTTAAGCCTGAACGTAGAGGCCTACTACAGGCACATATTCGACAGGATGTACGTCACCAGGAGTTTCGGCTTCGACGGCGACACAGGTGTCCAGCCCCATTTCGACGGGGTGGGCAGGGTCTGGGGGATCGACCTTATGCTTCGCAGGATGCAGTCCCGTCGCCTGGACGGCTGGCTTTCCTATTCGTTTAACTGGGCGAGATACTTTAACCCCCAGGGCGGGAACATCTGGCATTTTCCATCGCACCATCGTTTCCACAATCTTAACCTGGTTCTTAACGTAAGGCCGACTCCCCGTTTCAACATTTACACCAGGTTCGGCATCGCCAGCGGCAGCCAGCTTTCTAGGCTAGTCGGCGACGCCCCCCTGAGCTTTCCGGTGTATGTGTTCAACCCCGAAACCGGAACCGGCTATTTTATCGAAAGATATTTCTGGCCCTCCGAGAGGGACGAAAACAACCGCAGCAGCCCAAGCCTTCCCATGGACGTGAAGTTTTCCCTGTTCGGGAGGAACCGGGAGGGAAGAGGGATGGCCAGATGGGAACTATACTTTGCCGTGGAGAACGTCCTGGGCCTGCTGTCATCGCAGTTGGGGCTGTCCCAGGGGAACGCTGGCTTCAACCCGTACACGGGCCAGGTAAACCAGGGTATCCATGCCGCGACATACCAAATACCCATCCCGATCCCTTCGTTTGGGCTCAGGATCACTTTCTAATGGCCCGCCACTCTTCTGGACCTTGAACTTTTTCCATTTTCGGACTATGGTTTTCCCAACCATCAAATAATCATCATCTGCAAGGAAGGACATTCTGAACAAGCGTTTTTCATCGTCCAGGGAGATTTTTTCCTGGCTTTCAGGCTTCATCAATTTCGAAAAAGGGCACTCGATCTCCAAAAGCTACCGGCTGGACCGCTCGGAAATACTTGCGGGACTTGCCGGGAACCCAGAACGCTGCGCCCCCTCCATTCATATGGCCGGCTCCAAGGGCAAGGGCTCCGTCACCTCGATGGTCGCCTCGATCCTGGAGGCCCAGGGGCTAAAGGCGGCGCGTTACATGTCCCCACATGTAAGCGATTTCCGCGAGCGGGTAAGCCTTGGCAACTCGTTTTTCGACGAGGATGTGTATTGCGTCGCCGGCGACGAGCTGCGGGATTTGGTAGAGAACAGGCTGCCGGTGGCGAAGATCGCCCTGTTTGATCCAGCAACCGAGGAAGGCGAGGCCCCCACCTATTTCGAGCTATTGACCCTGTTCTATTTCCTTTGCGCCCGCGCCGGCAACTGCGACGTGATGGTCGTGGAGACGGGGATGGGGGGGCGACTGGACTGTACCAACGTCGTCATGCCACTGGTTTCGGCCATTACCCTTATCGAGCTTGAGCATACCGAATGGCTGGGCAACACTATCGCGGCGATCGCGGGGGAAAAGGCCGGCATCATCAAGACGGGCAGGCCCGTGGTTCTGGCCAGGCAGAAGGCGGAGGCCCTGGAGGTATTCCAGAAACGCGCGGCCGAAAGAAACAGCCCGCTGTTTTACTTCCCCGAAATCGCAAGCGTCGAGAATATTGGCCTGCACCCCAGAGGCACGGACTTTTCCCTGGTCTTTAACGGAAGGGGCGTGGCACAGAAACCGCAATCCCTGGAACTGTCCATCCCGATCCCTGGTATAGTCCAGGCGGAAAACGCCGGGATTGCCGTATCGGCAGTCAAAACCGCTTTCCCGGACATCGGGGACGACAAAATTCGCCAAGGGCTTGAACGGGCAAAGACCCCTGCCCGTTTCGAGAAAATCGCCGAGGATCCGCCTTTCGTGCTTGACGGCGCGCACACCCCGGAAAGCGTGTCGCTGTGCGTCGAAACCTTCTGCTCGCTCTACGGCGAGGGAGGGCTTCTCCTGTTCAGTTGTGCCGCCGACAAGAACGTCGTCGCAATGGCGGAATTGCTTCTGCCCAGGTTTTCCCAGGTAATCGTAACCAAACCGGGAAATGTCAGAAGCAGCAACCCGGACGAGATTTTCAGGGCGTTTTCCTCGGGGCCTGGGGCCGACAAGACTACCCTTGTCCGGGACACCGGCGACGCGACGAGACAGACACTTGAACTTAGCCGGGAAAAAGGGCTTCCGGTTCTTTGCACCGGCTCGTTTTACCTTGCCGCGGAAGTACGGGGGCTGGTTTTACCTCATCCTTAGCCTTTTCCAGGGGTTTATGTTAAACCGCACGACGAAGTAAATCCACGCGAAGGCAAACCCGGCAAGGTGGGTTATGTGGGCGACACCACTGTTGGCGCGGAAAACCGAGGAAAACAACTCCAGGACGGTAAAACCAAGCACCATTATCGGGGCACGCACGGGAAGTATGCCCCAGATGTAGATTATCGATTCGGGGAAAAGCACCGCATAGGCAAGGCTGACGGCGAAAACCGCGCCCGACGCGCCCATCAGCCATACCGCGTACTGGCCAGTCAGGAAATAAACGAAAAAGGAAAAAATGCCCGCCAGAGCGCCGGTTACGAAATAGAAAAGCAGGAATTCCTTGCTGCCTATGTAACGCTCAACCTGGGCCCCGAAAATAAACAGGGCAAGCATGTTGAAAATGATGTGGCCGAAACCGCCGTGTACAAACATGTAGGTTACGAAAGTCCACACCCAGCCACTGCGCACAATCATCGCCGGGATCATCGACATGTAAAACATCAGCCTGGTAAAGCCCAGGAACTGCATAAGGGCGAAAAAGATAAAGTTTATCCCGATAAGCCAATAGACCACGTTGTAATGCTGGTAGCGGAAAGGCTGCCTTATTATCCTCATGGCTTTAGGATAGGACTTGACGGCAAACTCGTCAAGAGTTCCGCGCGACATCTGGCACATTGACACGGGACATACCTCCTTGGTAAAATGGGAAGTTGGAGGAAGGATATTTCGTGGTGTACGAGACGACAGGCGCTTGTGATTATGTGGAAATACTTGCCAGCCAACGCGTGGAACCGTCTATAGTCGCCATAGCGATTGCCCTATGGATACTATCCATGGTAGCCCTGGGCATAACAAGGTTTCGGAAAAACAAAGCCTTATTACAACGCGACAAAATTCTCGACGCAATCAACGTAGCCGTGTCCACGCTGATCAACGTGGCTTTTGACGAATTCGACGCGGCCCTTAACAAGTCCATGGGCATACTTGCCGAAACGGTGGGTGCCGACCGTATGTCCATCTGGAAAAACCTTAACAGGGACGGCTTGCTGTACTGTTTCATGGTTTACGAATGGGTAGGCCCTAACCTTCCCAAAAAGGAGGTAAGGTCCTACCTGGAACTATCGTATGACGGGGACTTGCCCGGCTGGGAGGAAACGCTTTCCCAAGGTGAGTGCATAAGAAGCCTGACTCAAACCATGGGGCTGGACCAGCGCAGGATCCTGGAGCGAAGGGGCGTGTTGTCGATTATCGTGATGCCCGTGTTCGTACACGACAGGTTTTGGGGCTGCGCCATCCTGGAAAACTGCAGGGCCAAGAAGCTGTTTCCCAAAAACGTCGAGTCGGTTCTTAGATCGGGCAGCCTGTCGATAGCCAATGCCGTTATACGCCAGGGGATGACGCAGGAGGTTTACAACGCTTCCACCAAACTTCAGGACGCGCTTGAAAAAGCCCAAAGCGCAAGCCGGGCCAAAAGCGAGTTCCTGGCAAAAATGAGCCACGAGATCCGCACGCCAATGAACGCCATAATAGGCATGGCGGAACTGGCCCTGCGCGCCGATAGCCTGGACACCGCCCAGGAATGCCTCCTTACCGTCAAGCAGGCGGGAATGAACCTGCTCTCCATCATCAACGATATCCTGGACATATCAAAGGTTGAAAAGGGAAAGCTGGAAATCATACCGCTGGAGTACCAGCTTTCCTCGATGCTGAACGACGTAATCAGCATAATCCGGATGAAGTCGCTGGACTCGCACATCTGCTTTGTCGTCAAGGTGGACGGCAGCATTCCGAACTCGCTGTTTGGGGACGAGGTAAGGGTACGCCAAGTACTGCTAAACCTTCTTGGAAACGCGGTAAAGTATACGGACAGTGGCGGTCTCGTCTCTTTGAGCATCCAGGGAATGGCTGGCGAGAGCGAGGACAAGATAAACCTGCTGATTGACATTACGGATACTGGCCGTGGCATAAAAGAGGAAGACATAAACAGCCTGTTTGACGAGTATTCCCAGTTTGACAGGGAGAAAAACAGGGAAATGGAAAGTACCGGTCTTGGATTGGCCATATCGCAGCACATAGTGAAGGCAATGGGCGGACATATCGACGTGCGTTCCGATTACGGGAAGGGCAGCACGTTTACGGTGTTTCTTCCGCAGGTCGTGCGCGCCGGCAAACCGCTTGGTTATGTGGAGGACGCCAGCGGGAAAAGCGTCCTTGTATGCGAAAAGCGGGACGTATACGCGGATTCGCTCGTCTTTGCGACGAACAGCCTTGGGGTTGACTGCAAGCGGATTTCCGACGATTCCAATTTGCTGGAAGAGCTTGGCAACGGTAAGTACACGGTAGCGTTCATCTCGTTCGCAATGTACAGTAGAAATATCCGGGCAATGATGTCCCTGGAAACCGATACCAAACTGGTAATCCTGACCGAGTTCGGCGAGACGGTTCCGGAAAAGCGCCTGGCGGTCCTGGCCATGCCCGTGTATTCATTGTCCGTGGCGAATGTACTGAACGGAGGGCAGGAAAACTTTTCCTACAGCAGCAACACCAGATTCGAGGTCAGCTTTGCCGCGCCCGAGGCAAACATCCTTGTGGTTGACGACGTGTTAACGAACCTAAAGGTAGTCAAGGGTTTGCTGTCCCCGTATGGTATGCAGGTAAGCATGTGCAAAAGCGGGGAGATGGCACTGGACGCAGTAAGGGCCTCCCATTACGACATAATATTCATGGACCACCTTATGCCAGGCATGGACGGCGTGGAAGCCACGGAACAGATAAGGGCACTTGGCGCCGAGGACGGGTATTTTGCCGAGATACCAATAGTTGCACTGACCGCTAACGCCGTGACCGGGATGCGCGAGTTTTTTCTGGCAAACGGTTTCAGCGACTTCATGTCCAAACCCGTGGACGTGGTAAAGCTGAACAGCGTTTTGGAAAGATGGATACCCAAGGAAAAACAGCTAAACGCTTGCAGCAAGCTAATGAGTATTTAAACCCCGGACTGCAAAATCCTCCGGTAGTCGTCGATGGTCTGCGCGTGAACCGCCCGTTCCCGCACCGCCGCCGCGCCCTGCATACCCTTGGTGTAGGCGCAAAACTGCTTTCGCATTTCCAGACATGCCGAACGCTCGCCGATGTCCGCCGCAAGTAACTCCAGATGACGAAACGCCGTTTCCATTCTTTCGGCAAAGGGCACCTGTTCCCATTCCCCGGTTTCCAGCAGGGAACGCGTCGTCGAAAAAATAAATGGATTGCCCATCGCGCCCCGGGCAAACATTACCGCCGCGCAACCCGTTTCCCGCAACATGCGCTCCGCGTCTTCCGGCGTGTACAGATCGCCGGATCCCGTAACCGGAACCGAAAGCCGCGAGGCAAGGTCGGCGATGTGCGTCCAGTCGCTTTTGCCGCCGTAGCCCTGACTTCGCGTTCTGGGGTGCAGGCTTACCATGGACGCGCCGGCTTCCACGGCGACGCGGGCACACTCGGCGTAGTTTATCGATCCGAAGTCCCAGCCGGAACGCATCTTTATCGTTACCGGCACCCCGGCAAGGGCCTCGCGGGAGGCCCGAACCGCCGCCTCGACAATCCTGCCCATCATGGCGGGGTCTTTCATCAGGGCCGATCCCGCGTTGTTCTTTACGACCTTTGGCACCGGGCAGCCGGAGTTTATGTCAACCGCATCGGGTTTTAGCGGGGCAAGCAGCAGGGCCGCCCTGTATATCGCCTCGGGGTTTCCGGCGAAAAGCTGGACGGCATAACGCTTTTCGTTGGCGGCACGGCTTACAAGACTTGCCGAGGTTGCGACCTTCTCGCCGGAATCGCCAAGGCCGTATGGGCCGGGATTGCGGTAAAGGGACTCCGCCGAGACAAGTTCGGTAAACGAAAAATTAGCCCCCCGCTCGACGCACAGCGACCGGAAGCTCGGATTTGAATAACCGGCCACCGGCGCGATAAACAGATTGCCTTCAAGTTCCAGACCCCCGATTTTAACGGGACGGTAAAGGTTCATGCTCAACCCCCGTCAATCGATCTGACACGTTCATGTATCGCGTCGAAATTGGACAGATGCGACTGCTCCGTTACCCACTGCCCCAGATCCGGAAAGGATTCGTAGTTAAAAGCGACAAGGTTTTCGGTTGCCTTTCGCAGTCCAAACATGTCGTAGCCTTCGCAGGCCCGCAGTATTTCCCCCAGCACCTCCGGGTCGGGGCGTTCCCTTTCCGGCTTTTCCTCGACCGACTCGCCAGCCGAAATTCCATCAAGAAAAGACGCAATATCGGCAACAAGTTTTTCGGCGGTTTCGATGAAGACGGCGTTGTTGGCATGTATGTACCCCCGGTCCCCCCTTGCGACGGCCTTTTCCATTTCCTCCGCCAGCGTCCCCAGTCTTTCCGCCCCGATGCTCTTGCCGGATCCTTTAAGACCGTGAACCGCGATGCGATACGGTTCCGAATCGCTTTGCGAGTTTCTTATCGCGTTCATCTTTGCCGGGGTGTGCTTAACGAACGATCTAAGCACCGCAAGGTAGGAATCTTTGTCGTTCTGAAGGGCGGCAAAACCAATGGCTAGGTTAAGCCCGGGAACCGTGTGGCCGTTCAGAAACCGCAAGGCCTCTTCCCTGGCCTCGGGGCTTTCCACGGAATCCTGTTCCCGTGACAGCCCTTTTTCTTTTTCCCTGTTGCGTACCCATTGGTTCAGCACCTGATCCAGTCTGAGCACGTCGATGGGCTTTGAAAGAAAAGCCTGAAAACCGTTCTTCAGGTAAAGCTCGTCGTTGCCCGTCAGGGCATTAGCCGTCATCGCGATTATCGGAACCGTTCTTGCGTATTCGTTGCCGGTTTCCTCGCGGATGGCTTTCACGGCCTGCATTCCGTTAATGCCGGGCATCATGTGGTCCATAAATATCGCGTCGTAGCGAGTCTTTCCGGCAAGAACCAGATCTATGGCCTCGTCGCCCGATTCCGCCGTTTCCACGTTAATCCTGTACGACTTCAGCAAGCACTTGGCTATGTCAAGATTGCTCGGCACGTCGTCCACCACAAGAACCGTGGCGTACGACATGTCCGCCCGGACAAAATCCTGATTTTGAACGTAGGACCGGGCCGAATAACGAAACTGCGAAAGATTTGTCGCGGTGTCCTCGCCGATAACCTCGTCCCCCGCCGCCTTCTGAAAAAACTCCACGGTAAAGGACGAGCCTTTCAGGTAATCGCTTTCCACGGTGATGGAACCGCCCATCATCTCCACAAGCCTTTTGGTTATCGAAAGCCCCAGACCCGTTCCCCCGACGTGATAACTGGCCCTGACGTTTACCTGCGAGTAATCCTTAAAAAGCCTGCCCTGATCTTCCCTGCGAATACCTATCCCCGTGTCCCTGACCGTGCTGGTTATCCTGACAATCCCTTCCTCTCTGGTGCAGGAAATGCTCCATTCGACGGATCCGTCGTCGGTATACTTAAAGGCGTTGGAAAGAAGATTGTTAAAAATCTGCTTTACCCTAAGCTCGTCGCCCACCAGCCTTACGGGAATGTCCCCGTTAACGTGAAGACGAAACTGCACGGGCTTGCTGCCAAGGCGGATTATGTTAAGCTGGATCGTGTCGCTGATTATGTTGGGGACATCGTACATCACCGGAACAAAGGACAGCTTGCCGGATTCGATTTTGGATATGTCCAAAATATCGTTGACAATTCCCAGCATGGTCATACCCGCGCCGTGAATCTTCTCGACGTTCGCGAAGGAATCTCCATGTAGTTTCGAGCCGCCAAGTTCCATTTCCGAAAGGCCGATTATCGCGCTTAAAGGGGTTCGCATTTCGTGACTCATGTTTGCCAGAAACTGCGTCTTCGAACGCGATACCGTTTCCGCCGCGATTTTCAGCTTTTGCATTTCCTCGTAAGGCGTGGCGATAAGCTCGGCGGCGCATATCGTGGCAATAACACCGATAACTATGATTACGACGGCAATAATGAGCAGCACTCTCCGGACATGGAAAAGAGGGGTTTCCGCAAACGGCGCGATTACCGTTACCGACCAGTTATCGGTTCCCTGTATGGAATGAAAGGCGGTAAACTGTTGCCTTCCCGAAAACTCGAACTGCTCAACGCCCTCGTCGTATTCGGTGATAATCCGGTGTACCTCGCCTATCTGCCGGTGTCTGCCGGGGTGTTGCCTTCCCCATTCGATATAGTTGCGCCGTTCCTGCACGCGGTAATGGTACCGGTTCCCGGCAATGTGCGCTCCCCATTGGTCCAGAACGAAAATGCTGCTGGTTTCCCAGATGCCGTAAGGCAGAAGAAATTCCGACAGGTGCAACCCGGGCAACGTGGCGACGAAAACGCGGCCGGTACCAATGGGAGTCCATATCCGCATGACAAGCCTCCCGCCCGGGGTATGCGCGGTGGAAGCAATAACGGTTTCCCCGGCAAACGCCCTTCTTGCATAGGAGTTTGACCTGTCGTAGTCCACGGGCTTGGTGTCGAGATCCCCGGCGTGAACCGTCGCGCCGTCCGTGTACACAACCGAAAACGAAAGGTACGAAGAATGCCGCCTAAGCTGCTCGTTCAACGCCGACTGAATATCCTCAGCCGGACTGACCTGTTCTGCAATGAAACTGGCTTCCTTTTTCAGCCTGCCAATTTCCGAGGAAAGCATTCCAGCGGCAATCCTGCTTACCGAAAGAAGCGTGGTTCTTACAACATCCATGAAGCGAAAATTGCTTACGAGCAATCCCACGCCCAGTGTGGAGCCGGTTATGAAAAGCACAATCCCGATAATTATCAGGATAATCTTTCTTCGCACCGAAAGCATTGACTAGCGCTCCCGTTTGTATGCCTTTATCTCCTTTCGAAGTCGCGCGGCAAGTTCCTCCTTTGGAATACGTACCTGCTCCATGGAATCGCGGAACCGAAGCGTAACGGTGCCGTCCTCCTTGGTTTGATAGTCAACCGTAACGCAGAAAGGCGTGCCCGCCTCGTCCTGCCGGCGGTAACGACGACCGATGGCCCCGCTCTGGTCGTAGTCGGTTGCGAAATCTTCTTTAAGTTCGTTACGAATATCTTTTGCCAGTTCCGCAAGGCCGTCCTTCTTCATAAGCGGCAACAGCGCGACGGTAATCGGTGCCAGATTGGGGTGGAAGCGCATCACCGTCCGCCAGTCGTCGTCGTTGCCCTTGTCCGCGACCTTTTCCTCGTCGTAGGCATCGCACAGAATCATTAACAAGGTTCGCGTAAGCCCCGCCGAGGTTTCTATGATATAGGGAATGTACCGCTCGTTGCCCGCGTCCTGATCGATGTACTGCATGTCCTTGCCGGAATACTCTGTGTGCCGCTTCAGGTCAAAGTCCGTGCGGTTGTGCACCCCTTCCAGTTCCCGCCAGCCCATGGGAAAAAGGTACTGGATGTCGTAAGCGTCCTTGGCGTAATGGGCAAGCTCGTCCGACCCGTGCTGGTGCCAGCGTAGGTGGTCCATCTTTACGCCCATCTTTTCGTAATAGGCCCAGCGCCGCTTGCGCCACTCGTTAAACCATTCCTCGTCGCCGCCCGGCTTTACGAAAAACTGCATCTCAAGTTGCTCGAACTCGCAGGTGCGGAAGATAAAATTCTTGGTGACGATTTCGTTGCGGAACGCCTTGCCGATCTGGGCGATGCCGAAGGGAATCTTCATCCGGTTGGACTGGATTATGTTCTTGTAGTTGACGTATATCCCCTGCGCGGTTTCCGGCCGCAGATAAATGACGTTGGCACTGTCCTCCGCCGCGCCGATGTGGGTCTTGAACATCAGGTTGAACTTGCGGGTGTCGGTCATCTCGCCACCGCACTCTGGGCACTTCCTTGCCGCCAGATTCTCCTCCGGGATCTGATCCTCGCGGAAGCGGGCCTTGCACTTCTTGCAGTCCACCAGGGGGTCGGTAAAGTTCTCGACATGGCCCGACGCCTCCCAGGTGCGCGGGTGCATAAGGATCGCCGCGTCAAGCCCGACTATGTCGTCGTGAAGCTGGGTCATCTCCTTCCACCAGGCCCCCGCTATGCGGTTTTTTAGCTCTATGCCCAAGGGCCCGTAGTCCCAGGCCCCGCTTTGCCCCCCGTAAATCTCCGAGGACTGAAACACGAAACCGCGCCGCTTGGCCAGCGAGGTTATTTTCTCCATCGTGGCCTTTCCACTGTATTCGTTCAATTGCTCTGCCATGGGTATAATTATAGTGGAAAGGGCGCTCTTTGTGGAACTGGTCGGGTATTTGCGAATATACAACGATTCCAGGAAGGCCTATCAAACCACAGTATGACAACAGGCAAGCCTTAGAACAGGGATCGCCGGTGCGGTAAGCTCTATGGTGGCGGGAAAGTCCTCCCTGTTCAGCAAGACCGTCTCGCCGTCCATCTGGGCAAGAAGCGGATAATCGCCGGAAAACTCCAAACGTTGCGCGTTGAACAGCGTGGCCTCGGGCTTGTCCACATGGCCACCGGTCGCGAAAAGTCCTTTTAGGGCAAGCTTGCGAAACAGGGACATCTGTTTAAGCGTGCAGACATTACGGTCATCTGGCAAAATCTTCTTCTGGGAACCGTAGGTTCTGCGCCCGGAGACGCCGGCGGCAATCAACAGGAATTTTTCCCGACAGGACAGAACTTCCCCGCCGTGTTCGTCCAGGGCCTTAACGTCTAGAAACCCCACCGTGTACAGCTTGTCGTACAGCAGGGCGGCAATATCGACCCACAGTTTGTAAAAATTGCCGGGGGATTTTTTCTTCATCTTGTTGGTCATGTGGGTTATAAAAGCGTCGATACCCACGGAAAGGACGTTGAAGGCGATAAAGGGACCTTGCGACGCGAGTTTGCCGTCTGGCGAAGTTAGCAGCCTAAGGGCGGGGGTAAACTCCACGCGCGTGGGCTTCGTCAAGAGGTCCAGCGCCTTGGCAAGATTCGGGGAATCCGCCCCGTCGTTGCCAGTTCCCATCGGCAGGCGCAGTACCGCCATGTTCGAACGCACCGCTTCTGGGGCGTCAAACAGAACGGAAAGCACTTCCAGACTGGTACCGTCCCCCCCGGCAATGATTACAAGGTAAAAAGGCATGGTTCCCTGGGTGCCGACCGCCTCGCTGACAAGCTCGCCCGCAATCTCCATGCCAGATCCCGCCCTTTCCGTCGCGACAAGACCGTAGTCCGCAAAAGCCAGCGGCCCGATTGCTGCCTTGGCCGGGCCACAGTCCTCGCGCCTGGGGTTGGCCTTTGCCAACGACACGCATTGTGACAGGGTGCTGCGGTGCTTTTTCCAGTAGGGCGACAGGGTAAAGCCCCCAGCCGTCGGGTTAGTGATGATTATCCACCGCAACGGCCTTCCCGGCGCGACTTGTGTTTTGGCGCAGATTTCGGCCATGGATTCGGCAAAGAACAAAACCTTTTTTAAGACCGCAGTCTTCATGCCCTTGCGGGAAAAGCCCCCAGGTTTAGCGCCCATGATTACTCCTTCGGCAAGCGGAAAAGGTTCCCGTTAGGAAAGCATTTCCGGCAGCCTGTACACATCCTCCACGCCGTCAACAAGAATGCCACCCATGCCCAGTTCCAGGGGCAGGGCGATGTCAATGTCGTAGCGATCCCCCACGGAAAGGCACGCCTCTGGCATGGTGCCACAGAGAATCGCCGCCTTCATAAACGGCTCCTCGTGGGGCTTGGAGACCCCACAGGTATCAAGACCGACAATCGCATGGAACAGATCCTCCACGCCCAACGCATCAAGCGTCCTTTCGGCTATGAACACCGGATTGTTCGTAACAACAGCCATTATAAACCGATTCGCAAGAGTTTCCAACGTCGAACGCAAACGAATATCCTCGGCAAGGTACTCTTCGGGATTAAAAAGCTCGTTCCGCCACTTGACGCTTTCTGCGATACCGACACCGAAAGCGACGAAGGCATTGGCAAGGCTTATCTTCTGCCCCTCGTGCCCTTCCGCCCACTTTTCCCTGTAGGCGGCGATTTCCCCGCTCATTTCGGCAAAGCCTTTCCCTTTAAGGCGGGCAAGCCGTTCGACGGGCAGGTCGGTCTGCGAGCGGGCGTATTCCTCGTTCGTGTAAAGGGTGGAATCCATGTCGAAAAGAATGGCCCCGCACGGCTTTGGAATGCGGTATATCTTCATGCGTCCTGCTGAAAGGGAAGCTCGTTCTGTGGAGATTCCCTTGTACCATCCAGTAGCCCCTTTATTATCTCCCGGTTGTCCAAAAGGCTGGACAGGGAAAGCCCGTTGTGCAGTCGCGAAATTACCTGCGCGAAAAGCTTGGAGATGTTCACGCTGATGTACCATTCCCGCTTCAGCACTTCCTCCTGGTAAACCGCGTTGGTCCCGATAATTCTGTAAAACAGGCCCTCGTTGTAGGCCCTGTCGAAATAGGAAACCGCGTCGCCGGAAAACAGGGGCAGGCTGATCGAGCAGATAACCCGCCGGGCCCCGTTTTTCTTGAGCAGTTCCATTCCCTTAATAAGCGTTCCCCCCGTGCCCAACAGGTCGTCGGCCATGAAAACCGTCTTGTCCTTTACGTTGCCCAGAAGCCTCAATTGCGAAATGTTGTTTTCCGACACATTCTTGCATACCTTGGAATAGTCCCGCTCCTTGTACAGCAGGGCCAGTGGCTTTTTAAGCGTGGAGGCGAAGAACTTGTTGCGGTCTACCGCGCCGGTGTCTGGCGACACCACCACGAAATCGTCGTCCAGAAGGGTTCCGTCCAGCTTGGAAAGCGCCTTTATTATCTGGTAGCTGGCGTGCAGATTTTCCAGCCGCATGGTCGTAAACGAGTTCATTATGTCCCGCGAGTGGATGTCAAGGGTTATGATGTGGCACACCCCCAGACTTTCGAACATCTTCCCTATGCGGCTTGCCGTAAGCCCCTCTCTGCCTTTCGCTTTGTGCTGTCTGGCGTAGGGATAGTTGGGTATGACCAGCGTTATCCGCTGGGCCCCGGCCTGTTTCGCCGCGTCGATAGTGACGAAAAGCGTCATAAGGTGGTCGTTAATCGAAAGCGACTTCCCTTCCTCGCATCCGTGGAAGCGCACCGGATAACGGTTTTCGACATCCTGAAAAATATAGACGTCCTTGCCGCGAATGGATTCCTGAATTTCCGCCTTGACTTCCCCGTTGGGAAAACAGGTGAACCTTGTCGGCGTTTGCAGTCTTGGAACGGGGCACTTGCCCTTTTCGGAATGCATACGGGGGCCCGGGGATGCGATCTCGTTGATAAAGTTGATCCGTTCGATGACTTCCTCGGTGGACCGGCCGTAGCGTTTGGCAAGTTCCACCGCCGTCCGCTCGTTGTTGCGTCGGTACAGCTTTTTTAGGTGAACAATAACCTCATCGGCAAACACCTCGCCACCCGGGCAGGCTATGACAGCAAGGTTTGCCGGGTTTGAGTATTTCAAAGAAAACCTCCGCTCCACTGTTGGCAACTTCAAAGCAGCCCGAGCTAATTGCGAAAACTACGATCTACCATACAATATCCACAGAAATGCCCCGGAGGTCAAGGTTATCCGCTCCGTCGCTTGCGCCTGTCACGCAGTTTTTTTCTTAATCGTTCCGCCGTGCTGAACAATGCATACAGCACTGGTTTGGTGGGGTAATCCCAGCTTCCAGGGCGGTGAACTATGCTTCCCCCAAAACCAGTTTTGAATCTGTACAGACCCGCCATGGGATGCCCAGGATCCCCATTTGGCGGTATGCCGAACAGGTCGTATTTGGTACAGCCCGCCGCTTTTGCGTCCATCATGGCCCTCCATTGCAGGGCGTAGGGGGCCATCAGATTGCGCTTGGCGTTCGATGACGCACCGTAAAGGTATGTCGCCTGTTCTCCCCGAAAAAGCGCGACGATTGCCGCAAGACAGTCGCCGTCATGCCAGGCCGTGTACAGGCGAAGCCCCGCGGGAATCGCCCCCCCGTATTCCTCGAACAGCATCCTGTAGTACCCTATGCCGTGAACCGCAATGCCGTCCCGTTTCGCGGTTTCGGCAAGCAGGCCGTAAAAGATCCCTATGTCCTTTTCCCACTCCCCAGCGGGGGCCAGGTTTACGGTAACGCCCCGCTTTTCGGCCAGCCCTATGTTGTAACGCCATTTGGGTTTCATCGACGCGAGGATGTTATCGGCATCCGGTGCCAAATCCACGATTACCGTGTCCGGTGGCTGAATATCCGCGGCGGCCCGTACGAACGGCGACGATAAATCTTGGGCCTTGCCCCCTTCCGGATCGAACCAGGGTGGGTCAAAACGGACAAAGGTCGTGTTGCCAGGGAGGTGTCGTCCAAGGGAATGGGCCAGTTCCGCCAATGCCCTGTTGCACTGGCCCTGGTTGCAGCTAGCCGGCAACTCCGGCCCCCATGGAACATATGCCATGCGGATGCTCGGCGCAATCCTGCGGGAAAGCACCAGCAGAGGGCGGACTTCCCGGTGGGCTTCCCGTTGGGTTTCCCCCGCCGAACCTCTGCCGTCAAGGGCCCATTCCACAAGAAAAGCATTGGCTTTCCACCCGAAGCGGGATTTAAACCTACCCCAGGTCACCGACTGCAAAAAAGAACCCGCGTTTTCGCAGGCGGCAAGATCGGCGCCAGTTATGCCAAGAACGAATTCGGTCGTCAGTTGACCTTGCCATCCCGAACCGTGCCAGTGCGGATGGGTTTTCCGTCAAGGCAAAGGTTCCTGCCACCAGACTGCACGGCAAAGCCACCCACCGTTATCGGGCAGGCAAAAAAGGTGTCTATGTCGATTTCGGAGGGCGTCTTTCCCACCTGGGCGGACATCCCTTCCAGGAACACCCTGGTTCCAGTGGGGGTGTCGCCCGCGTCGAGCACCTCGCAGCGATCGGCGGGCGAGCCGTCGGGGGCGGTGCCACCGTTGTCCCCAGCGGCAAGAAGCATTCCCCGCGACTGTACCCCGCGCAGCTTGGCCGGCTTTAGGTTGTAGGCGACGATTATGCGCTTGCCGACAAGTTCCTCCTCGGTGTAGAAACCGACCAGCCCGGAAACAATCGTCCGCTCCTCGCGCTCCCCGCTTGTCCCCTCGCCGACCTCAAGATTAATCACATACAGCTTGTCCGCGTTGGGATGCCGTTCCACTTTCTCGATTCTCGCCACGCGCAGATCCAGCGTGTCCTCGAATTTGCCATCGGCTGGCTCGGCCACGTCAACCGCGTCATCCTCTTTCTGCCCCCGGTCCTTCAGATTGCCGGAAAAACGTTCCCGCAGATCGCTCACCTCGTCGTCCTCAAGCCTGGCGAAAAGAACCGAGCTCTCTATCTTTCTGACGGGGAAAAGCCCTTCCGCAAAACCGATATTGCTCCAGTTGAAAGTCTCCCGCAGTTTAAGCCCGAAGAACATGATTATCTTTGCCGCCGTTTGGGGCATGTAAGGGTCGATCAGTATCGCCAAATCCCGCACAACATGGACAAGATCGCGTATCACCTGGGCGGCCTTTTCGGGATCCTCGGTTCGCAGTCGCCATGGCTCGGCGTCCTGGAAGTACTTGTTCGCGTACGAAGAAAGGGCGAAAATCTCCCTAAAGGCGTCCCGCAGCTCGGCGCGCTCAAGCTTTTCCGTTACGGATTTTTCGAAATCCCGCACCTTCTCCCACAGCAAGGGGTTGGACCCGCCTTTGGGTATCTCGCCGTCGTAGTAACGGGTAACGAAGGAAAGCGTGCGGTTTACAAGGTTTCCCATGTTACCGATCAGCTCCCCGTTTACCTTTTCCTGAAAATCCTTCCAGGTGAACATGACGTCGGCCTTTTCGGGGCGGTTGTAGAAAACGTAGAAACGCCACACGTCGGGGGGAATTCCCGTGTCCACAACGTCGGACCCGAAAACGCCCACGCCACGCGACTTGGAAAACTTTCCGCTTTCGTAGTTTAGGTATTCCGTGCTGGACATATGGTGCAGCATGGTCCATTTGCCACCCGAACCGAGAAGGCTTGACGGAAACACCACCGTGTGGAAGGGGATATTGTCCTTACCGATAAACTGGAACAGTTCCACGTCGTCAGGGCTTTCCCACCAATAGGCAACAAAACGCTGCCAGTCGGGAAATCTCTTGATCTGCGACGGAAGCAGGTGCAGCTCTACCAGGCCCTTCGCCATTTCATCGCCCAGGCATCCCGTTATGGAAATGTAGCCGATAGGCGCGTCGAACCACACGTAAAAGACCTTGTCCTTGTAACCTGGCTTGGGCACCGGAATTCCCCATTTTAGGTCCCTGGTAATCGCCCTTTCCCGCAGGCCGTCGCGTATCCACGCCTGGGTCATCTGAATGGCGTTGTGCGCCCAGAAGCCCTTTTCGCTTGCGGTCTTGATCCAGGCCTCCAGCCTGTCCTTTATTTCGGGAAGGTCTATGTACAGATGCTTTGTCGTCTGCGGGATCGGCGTGGAGCCACAGACATGACACCGCGGATCCTTAAGGTCGGTGGGGTCAAGAAGCTTGCCACAGGCTTCGCACTGGTCGCCCCTCGCGTCGCCGTAATCGCAATGGGGGCAAACGCCCCGTATGAAACGGTCGGCCAGAAAACGCTGGCATTTCGCGCAGTGAAGCTGGGTTACCTCATGTTCGGACACATAGCCCGCCTGGTCCAGCCTGTTGAAAATATCCTGGGTAACCTGGGTCTGGATCGGCGTAGATGTACGTCCGAATTTGTCAAAGGAGATTTGGAACCACCGATAGATGCTGTCGTGTACGGCATGGTAATGGTCGCACAGTTCCCTGGGGGAAATTCCTTCCTCGGCGGCGCGGGTTTCCGTGGCCGTACCATACTCGTCAGTGCCACAGATGTACAGCGTTTCGTACCCCCGCAGCCTGCAGAAACGCGCAAAAGCGTCGGCTGACAAAACCTGGACCAGGTTTCCCAGATGAGGGATATTGTTGGAGTATGGGAGTGCTGCAGTAATAAGTCGGCGCTTCATCATTCACACATACTAGCAAAACCCGTGGAGAATCACAACACCAGAACGATTGTCCCCGCGGCGATCAGGACGCCACCGATTACCGTTTTCGCGTCCACGGTTTCCCCCAGAAATATAAACGCCATCAGCATTGTAATGACCACGCTGGCCTTGTCGATTGGCACCACCCTGGAAACTGGCCCTATTTGCAGCGCGCGGAAGAAAAACAGCCAGGACGCTCCGGTGGCAAGGCCCGACAGCACAAGGAACAGCCAGGATCTTGGCGCGATGTCGGGGATGCCCCTCTGCACGCCCGTGCCCAGCACGATTCCCCAGGCCATGACTAGTACCACCGCCGTGCGAATGGCGGTTCCAAGGTTTGCGTTTATACCCTCAAGCCCTATTTTGGCCAAAATAGACGTTGCCGCCGCGAAAACCGCGGCCAACAGCGCGTACATAACCCACATTTTTGCCTCCCGCTGTCTTGTCTTGTGCCACGATTATACGAGGTTCCCCCAAATCTGTAAATGCGCCGACAGGCAGCAACCTGATTTTTCCCCATGCCTTGCACAAATGTAGTGCAAAGGGTTGTGCCTTTTGACAAAAATGGGCATAATGACATATCTCAACATACGCAACAAATCCGTGTTGCGATCTAGTAATAGGAGGAAGATAGATTGGACGCTTTATTCTGGCTTGGGATAGTTGGTGCCGCCATTGCAATTGGTTTTGCCTTTATCCAGCAACGCAGGGTTCTACAGAACTCTGAGGGCACTGACAAGATGAAAGAGATTGCAAAAGCAATCCGAGAGGGTGCAAACGCCTACCTCAAGCGACAGTACCGCCTTGTCATAATCTTTTTCGCCGTCATGACCGCCATTCTGGCCGCCTTGGCATACATTCCGTGGATTTTCGGCGCACCCGGTCTTGTAAACGAGTTTATCCCGTTTGCCTTTCTGACCGGCGGTTTCTTTACCGGTCTCGCCGGGTTCATCGGGATGAAAGCCGCGACCAAGGCCAACGCGCGTACGGCCTATGCGGCCCAGCAGGGACTCAACAGGGGGCTTAGGGTTGCGTTCTCGTCCGGCACGGTCATGGGTTTTGTCGTCGCGGGCTTTGGGCTTCTCGACATTGCGGCTTGGTACCTAATCCTGCACTACGTGTTCGAGAGGGGGCCGGAGGTTATCGCCCCGGTTATGCTTACCTTCGGTATGGGCGTTGCGTCCATGTCGATGTTCGCCCGCGTCGGTGGCGGTATCTTTACCAAGGCCGCGGACGTTGGTGCGGATCTTGTTGGTAAGGTCGAGGAAAACATTCCAGAGGACGATCCCCGCAACCCGGCGGTTATCGCGGACAACGTTGGCGACAACGTAGGGGACGTAGCCGGTATGGGCGCGGACCTTTACGAGTCCTACGCGAATGCCCTGGTTGCCACCTTTGCCATCGGCGTGGCGGCGGGTTACGGTAGCTCCGGCCTGCTCCTGCCTATCCTTATCGCATCGGTCGGCATAATTGCTTCTATAATAGGCACCTTCTGCGTCCAGACCAAGGAAAACGCCACACAGGAAAGCCTTTTGCGCTCCCTGCACAGGGGAACTTACGTTGCCGGCGCAATTTCCGCCGTTACCGCCCTGCCGTTGACCCTGTTTGTTGCTTACAACACTGGGGAAACAATGTGGCGAGGCGGTTGGGGTGCTGCGGGTATTTATGCATCGGTTTTGATTGGCCTTATCGCTGGCTTCATAATCGCGCATTCTACCGAGGTCTTTACTTCCGTAAGCCACAAGCACACCAAGGAACTTGCCAAATCGTCCGAAAGGGGTACCGCAATGATCATAATCGGCGGTATTGCGCTGGGCATGAAATCCTCGGCCGTTCCCATCCTGACAGTCGGCATTTCAATTATTGTCAGCTTCATCCTTTCTGGCGGTTTGGTTCAGAATGGACCAGAGGGCTTCGTCGCCTTCAACGCTGGACTGTACGGCATTGGGCTTGCCGCCGTGGGTATGTTGGCCACCCTTAGCGTTACCCTGGCCGCCGATGCATACGGTCCCGTGGCGGACAACGCCGGCGGTATCGCACAGATGGCGGGATTGCCCGAAGAAGTTCGCGATCGGACCGACGCTCTGGACTCCCTGGGTAACACCACCGCCGCCATCGGCAAGGGTTTCGCCATCGGTTCCACGGCCTTTACTGCGGTCGCTTTGCTGGTTTCCTACGTGAATATCGCCAACGACCAACTTATCGACGGTATTGTGAGGCGGTTGGATATAATCACTGATGGTATTTCCAGAACGGAGCTTGTTTCGCGGCTAGTCGAACTGGGCCATTTGAGTGAGGGCGGCTGGGCGCTGAACCTTCAGCTTACCAACCCGCCCATGCTGGTTGGCCTGTTCCTTGGCGCGGTTATGTGCTTTGTTTTCGCGGCCTTTACGATTGGTGCCGTGGGCAACGCCGCCGGAAGCATCGTGGAAGAGGTCCGCCGCCAGTTCAAGGAAATTGTCGGGCTAAGGGAAGGCAAGGAAGGCGTAAAGCCGGACTATGCGGCCTGTGTTGACATCTGCACCAAGAGTGCCCAGAAGGAAATGCTTCGCCCGGCTCTGCTCGTAATCCTGGCCCCCGTTGTCATCGGCGCCTTCTTGGGTCCCGAGGGGGTTATCGGCCTTCTTTCCGGCGTTATCGTGACCGGGTTCCCCATGGCGGTGTTCATGCTTTCCGCCGGCGGTGCCTGGGACAATGCCAAGAAGTACATCGAAAAGGGCAGGTTCGGCGGCAAGGGCAGCGACAGCCACAAGGCGGCGGTTATCGGCGACACCATCGGCGATCCCCTCAAGGACACCACTGGCCCGTCCTACAACCTGCTTATCACCCTTTCCTCCACCGTGGCCATCGTGTTCGTCGGCGTAACGATTGCCATTTCGCAGATGCTGGGATTATGGTAGGCGCAAAGATACCTGGTTAACCCAGTAGGTTTAATACACCCCGAATTCCCTTGCTGGAATTCGGGGTTTTTTTTACAATATTGCGGAATAGGTGGTTGACATCTTTTTTCATCCGAGGTATGATGGTAAACAATTTTCGCAAGGAGTGGGGGATGCCCTCGGTTTACGACTATAAAAAACTTGAAAATAGCATGGTCCAAAGGGTAAGTGATGTCGCTTCGACCTTGGGCCACGGAATAATAGGTGTTTTGCAGGCTATCGGGCATTTCCTGATCCGCCGTTACACCGTGGTTTTTGTGCCACATTCGGAAAAAAAGGTCTATAATTTCCACATAAACGTCTTGTCAATGCTTTGCTTCCTTCTTGTTGTAGGGGGGATTGTAGGGGCTTTCTTCTGGTATGGCGCCAATTACAACGAGACGCGGGTTGTCCTTGCGGGCACCGATGGTCGTTTAAGGGACGTTCAGGCCAACTTGGATCAGTTGCGCGACGAAACGGCGAACCTCTTGTGGGAGGCTAGGCACTTTGAATCGGCCCTTTCTGGCGTTCTTGCGACGATTGGCTCGGATTCTGGCCCTGCGTCGCAGGGATCGGCTGATGGCGACCTTAGCGCCTTTTTTGACATCCGTACGACCCCGGAAGGCATGTTGCGGGAAGTGGACGACGTAAGACGACTTACCGCGTATCTTTCGCAAGTGACGGAACCGATTAGGGAAATTGGCGCGGTGCTGGGCTCCAAGAACACCATCCTGTCCGATATTCCCAGCATATGGCCCGTGGCAGGCGGTCTGGGAAGGGTTACTATGCATTTCGGGCATAACAGGCACCCTTTTACCGGACAGTTTTACATCCACAACGGGATTGATATTTCCACGGGGCGTTCCGGCGACGCGGTTCTTGCCGCCGCTAATGGGGTGGTGGTCAGCATCAACAATGATCCTGCGGGTTACGGCAACTACATAATTATCAGGCACAGGCATGGGTATTACACCAGGTACGCGCACCTGCTTTCTTCCAGGGTCAGGCTGGGACAACGGGTGCAGCAGGGCGACGTGATAGGCCATATCGGCAACACTGGAATGTCAACCGGTCCCCATCTTCATTTCGAGGTAATCATCGGATCGGATGTTGTCGATCCGTATCAGTATATGCGAATCCGTTCCGCCTGGCGGGGACGACGCTAACAGGGTCATCTATGCCCCCTGGTAAACACAGAGATTTCTCCATAAACACCATTATCGGCCCTGGTACCACACTGAGGGGAGATATTGAAACTGGGGGGTTTACCCGTATAGACGGGCATGTCATGGGGAACGTGGCGGCATCCGGCAGGGTGGTAATCGGGGAACGGGCGCGGATAAAAAGCAATGTTTCGGGTACGGCAATTACAATTGGTGGCGTTGTATGTGGCAACGTGATTGCCTCGGAATCTCTGTTGATCCTTTCCACGGCACTGGTGCTGGGCGACATTATTACCCGGCGTATTCAGGCGGACAACGGTTGCATCGTCCATGGCAAAGTATTGGTATGCCCTGACGCGGAAGAATGGGATAACACCGTTAGTGAATACCGTGACGCCCAGGGGATAAAATCAGTTTTGCCTGTTTTTTCCTCGGCGGACAACGTCAAGGTGTAGTTTGTGGCTAAGATCGCCGATCCTTCTTTGTTCATGAGTCCGCTGGCGTATGCCAATGTAAAGGACGAAAAAAAAAACAAAGAGACTGGTCGAACGGACAGGCTTGAATTTTCCCGCCTTTTCGACGAAATCCGAAACAATGCCACTGGAGAGCTTGGCTCTGTGGCAAATCTGCCTGTATGCGAGGAAGCCCTCGATTTCCTTATGGACGAGGTTCGTAGCGCCGGGGATTCCCTGCAAAGCAAGCCCTTCCCAGATGAGATTCTCCGCTACAAACGTGCGGTTCGAAACTTTATTCACTATGTGGTAAAAAACGGCTTCGAACTGAACCACGAAACGGGCATACCCAAATTCCTAAAGGGAAATTACAAGGGCCCGCGCGGAACCCCGGAGGCGATGAAGCAGCTTAGTTATACCAAAATTCAGGTTATAGACGAAAGGCTGGAAACTCTGGCAGCAATGCTGCTTTCCAGCCAGAAACAGCAAATTGAGATAGCATCCCGTCTTGAGGAAATAACGGGACTTTTGGTAGACTTACTGCAGTAAACGAAAGGACAAACATGAGCGATATAGAAGATGAGGACATTTCCCTTCTTGAAGACAGGCCGGAGGAAAGGGAGACAAGCGTAATAGTCAGCAAAGGGGACAAGGCGATCGCCTCCGACATGCCCCTTTACCGCCTTCGACTTTCCTATTCCCACGAAACTTTTCTTGCCATTTACCGCAGTGGCGAGGCCCTTCCCGCCGGCTCCATGGTGGTGGTTCCCACCCGGTACGGCAAGGATCTTGCCAAGGTAATAGGCCCCGTACGGTGCAAGCGCTGTGTTTCCGACATCGTGTGTATTGAACGCCCCGCAACAAAGGGGGATATAGACAGGGCGGAAAACAACCGCAAAATGGAAGACGACGCATTTAAAATCTGCAAGGAAAAGATAAAGGCCCACCGGCTAGATATGAAGCTGGTGCATGTCCACTTTCTTCTTGAGGAATCCAAAATACTGTTTTTCTTTACAGCGGAAAGCCGGGTGGACTTTCGGGAACTCGTTAAGGATTTGGTAGGCATTTTCAGAACCCGCATAGAACTTCGCCAGATAGGGGTCAGGGACGAAGCCAGGATTATCTGTGGCCTTGGCGTTTGCGGTCGCGGTTACTGCTGCAATACGGTTTCGGACAAACTTAAGCCTGTGTCCATCAAAATGGCAAAAGACCAGAACCTATCGTTTAACTCCATGAAGATTTCAGGCCCCTGTGGAAGGCTGCTATGCTGTCTTTCCTATGAGCATAACTTCTACAGCGAACAGGTCCGCCTTGTCCCTCAAGTGGGCGCCCGCATCAACCACAATAACGGAACCTGGACAGTTACCGAAGTGAATATAATTACAGGGCAGGTAAGAATGAACGACACCGACGGCCGTTCGGTTACTTTGCCCTCCAACCGTTTTGAGCGCGTTGACAATCGCTGGCAGGTAAAACGCTAGTTTTACCTACCTGGTTGTCTTGGCAATCTCGCAGATACGGTTGGCCATTTTTTTAAGGGGCACCTGCTCCATGACATGGCCAAACTCATATGCGACACGTGGCATCCCGTAGACAACGGAACTCTCCTCGTCCTGCCCCAGAGTCATGCCACCTTCCTTGTAAATAGTGCCAAGGTGCTGGGCGCCGTCACGCCCCATGCCAGTCATAATTACCCCAAGGGCGTGGTTTTGATAAGTCATGGCAACGGACGCAAACAGCACATCGGCGGACGGTCGGTGACCAGAAACAAGGGGTTGATCGGAAAGTCGCACCACGGGGTTAAACCCCTTCTTCTCCACTTCCATATGCCTGTTCCCCTGGGCAATTAGGATAGTGCCTGGAAGGATGGGATCGCCATCCTCCGCCTCTTTCACGGTCAACGGACAGATACGATCCAGGCTCTTGGCGAATTCATTTGTAAAGCCAGACGGCATGTGCTGAACAACCACGATAGGCACTTTTAAATCCGCGTCCAACTGCGAAAATATGAAACGAAGGGCATCCGGACCGCCAGTGCTTATGCCGATGGCAATAATCTCGATTTTGGAAGGCTGGCGACGCTGTGCAGGTGGCTTGGACGGAACCACACTCGGCTGGGACATAAGGTGTGCCGTAAAGTCCTGGCTGCGGGTAGGCTGTTGGGTTTTTGGTGCCGGTGGCGGTTCCGGGGGGGCAACGATCTTCTTGCCCTGAGATTTGCGGTAAGCGCCACCGTAACCCATAAGCATCCCCACAAGGGTGTCCTTGACAATGTGGATGTCCTCCGATTCCGAACCAGACGGTTTCTGTATAAAATCGTTGGCCCCCAACGAGAGGGCCTCCATGGTTATCTCCGCCCCCCTGCGAGCAATGGACGAGAGAATAACAACAGGAATCGTAATATTATTCTTTTTACGTTCCTTTAGGAATTCGATGCCGTTCATCTCCGGCATTTCCAAGTCCAAAACTATAATGTCGGGGTTTACCCCACGGAGCAGCTTGTCCATTGCAAACTTGCCGTTCATCGCCTTGTCGGCTATTGTCAGGCCAGGTGTGTCAGAGATCATGCGTCCGATAAGATTACGCATTAACGCGGAATCGTCAACTATCAAGACAGAAATTTCATCAGCCATAGTATCCCCCATTACAAAATGATCTGCGACGCAATTTTAAGTGGACTTGCGGTACAACGTAGCCCATTCGGTTTTCAGAAACTCAAATTTGGTGTTCATGCCAAAGAGAGACTCGGAATGGCCTATAAACAGAAACGATTTTGGGGCCATTGCGTCCCAGAAACGGTTGATAACAGCAGCCTGGGCAACCTCATCAAAATAGATGATCACGTTTCTGCAGAAGATAATATCCAGACCACGCTGCCCGGAATCGTGCTTAAGGTTATGGTAGTCAAATTTTACCTTTGCCTGAATATCCGGGTGTATCCTGTACCCGCCTTCCCCTTTGTCAAAATACTTTGAGAGGTAGTTCTGAGGTATGCCTTCGATCCTGCTTTCAGCGTAAAAACCTTCCTTGGCGGACATTAGGCACTTAAGGCTTATGTCACTGGCCAATATATCGAATTTCCAGGACGGCGGCAGTATCTCGTTAAACAGCATGGCTATGGTGTAAGGCTCTTCGCCAGTAGAGCAACCAGCACTCCATACCCTAATGGTGTTGTTGCCACTGTTTTTCTTGATGTTGTTGATCAACTCGGGAACGACGAATTTTTCCAGGGCATCAAAATGAGGCTGGTTCCTGAAAAAGCGCGTCAGGTTTGTGGTTATCGAATCCAGAAAACTTTTCAACTCATCCTTGTCGGTAGAAATCGTTGAAAAATAAACCCGAACGGAATCGACTCCCTTGTTGCGGAGTTGTTCTTTCAACCTGCTTTCCAAAATCGATCGGTTCGCTGCCGTGAAGGTAATACCACTTTCTTGATAAATAAGGTCGCGATATTTTTCAAAGTCGCTATCACTGAGAAATTCGGCTGTCATAGTAATAATATAACCCTGGGATTGGCTCCCTGTCAAGGATGATTACCATATTGCTGCGCTACCACATCACCTGTGGGGCAAGTATCTCCCATGGCGAAGTTTCCAGCGCATCCCTGTCTATGCGGATAAATATCTGCGGTTCAAAACCAGGCTGCGGATGAAGGGCGTTTCGCATGTTGAGATGGGGCAATGGCACGCTGCCAGAACGAATCATCGTTGCCGGATCGCGGGTACGGGCATCCCACGCCCGTTGCGCCTCGGAATAGAGGGCCAGCGCGCGGGTACGGTGGCTTAGATCCCCGGTTTGCGCGGCCAGCCTCTCGCTTGCGACGCCGGCATTGTTGCGTGCCATCATCAGACGCTCGGCGAGTTCCAGGTATTCTGGCCTGTCGTTGGGCAACAGTATGGGCAGCCTGGATCGCTGGCCCTCCAGCACGTTGAGCAAGCGGTTATAAAAGCCCTGCGCGGCAAAGTAGTCGCCTCGCTTTAGGGCGGAATTCCCCAGCGCAAACAGCACGCGGTGGTTCAAGGGAAGCTCCGAGGAGGCTACAAAGAAATACTCCAAAGCGTTTCCCCAGTTCTCGAGCTGGTAATAGGCCGAACCCATTCGGAACAGCATTTCGGGAGTCGTCCAACCATGACGTTCCGCCATACGGTAGAAATTCAACGCGGCTTCCATGTCGCCTATTTTGACGAAATACTCAAGATCGCCAAGCCCCGCGAAGAGTCTGCCGTATCTGGGAGAAGGGGACAGTATCCGTCGCCTAATACCATCCTCGTACAGGCCTATTCCCCTTATCAGCTGTTCCTCGGCGACAATAAACTCCATGTCGCGGATTAGCACGTCCGCATAGCGCTGGTGGGCATCTATGCGGTAGCGAAGACGGCGGATAGGCTCTTCCCTGGCATTCTCAAAGGCCTCGATTGCCTTTTCCAGGGCGATCCGCTCCTGGACATGCTGTCCAAGGTTGTGGTAGAAACGGGACAAATGATAGTGCGGTTCAGGCAGGGACGGATCGAGGCGCACAGCCTCCAGAAGTATGTCCGGCACCCCGCGAATCTGCCCGCGGAATTCGTTTGGGACACCCCGCACTTCCTCAAACTGTTTGTCAAGAAGATAACCGCCCAGCTCGGCAAGCGTGACCGCCCCCATAGTCCGCCTAGGATGGGCGTCGAACCAGCTCCTAAGGTGGAGAACTTCCCTTAAATTGTCCGTCCGGATAAAGAACCTAAGCATCCGTTCCACGACGGGCGGGGTCCAGCCGTGTATTTCCAGCAACCGGGCAAAGGAGATACGGGCATCCTCAAACCTGGACGGGTCAATCTCGGCCCAGGCAAGGCTGTTGTCCCCCGTCGCCAACAGCGCGTAGAAATCGTCCGGGTAAAAATCCAGAATATTCCGCCTAAGGAGCTGATCCGCCCTGGGGTAATTACGCAGGAAGTTTGTCTGCAGATAGGCGAAGGACAATACCCCTCTTCTGTCCCGAGGGAAGTAACGTAAGAGCATTTCGTACTTCTGCTCGGCAAGGGCGAACTGTCGATGATAAATGAAGGCCTCTGCGTATCTATAAAACCAATTCCTGTTACGATGGATATTAAAGGCTTCGGCAAAACGATCGTTTGCCCGCCGGAAGTCACCGGCATGTAAGAGTTCGTAACCGCTTCGGTAAATTGATTCCGCCCTAAGGGGGATGTAAATAAACCTAAAGGACAGGTAGAAAACAGAGGCCGCCAAAAGGGCGATTACCGCAACAATCCGGAATACAGGAAGGAAGCTGTTGATGAAAATGTAACTGAACGTCGCCTGCTGCTCCGCAAGCGCCTCGCCAGAGCTTTTTTGGAAACCTTTGGGGATGTTGATTGTCCTGCCGAGGATCTCGCCCGCCAATGCGGAGGTTTCCTGCGCCGGGGCCCCTTCGACAAGGTTCCTTATCAGCATCAACATCTTTGCCGGGTCAATATCCTGCTCGACTATTATTTCCTGGCACGCAATGCGCAAGTTCAATGGGTAATTGGCGAGCGTTTCCTGCAGATCCCTGAATTCGGCTTCGCTAATCTTTATGTCTTCCAGGCGGTCGGGTGCCGGTGGTATATCGGCGGGCTTCGATTTGCCCCAGAAGCCAGTTTTGGCCGGAGCCACTGGCACTTCTGGTTGCGTCGTTACCATGGATGTCTTTACTTTTTCCAGGGCCTTATCCAGGTCGGGGAATGAGAAGTCATCTATACCAAGAATTTCACTCTCAGAATCGCCGGCAGCGTTTTCTTCCGTACCGAAAGATCCGTTTGCAAAGGCGGGATGCTCGAAATTATCGTCTGCAGGCCCGTCCGCCAGGGTTGGCTCGTCCGAAAAACTTAGGTCGCCCAAAGAATCAATGTCGAAGTCGTCACTCTCGCCTTCGTCGCCGTCACTTGCGGGCCCGTCTACAGTGAAAGGATCATCCGAAAGGCCAAGATCACTCAAGGCGTCGGTGTTGAAGTCACCACTTTCGTCCTCGTCGGCGTCGCTTGCGGGCCCGTCTACAGTGAAAGGATCATCCGAAAGGCCAAGGTCACTCAAGGCGTCAATGTTGAAGTCGCCGCTTTCGCCTTCGTCGGCGTCGCTTGCGGGTCCGTCTACCGTGAAAGGATCGTCCGAAAGGCCAAGGTCACTCAAGGCATCGGTGCTGAAGTCGCCACTTTCGCCTTCGTCGATGTCACTTGCAGGTCCATCGGCCAAGAGGGGCTCGTCCGAAAGGCCAAGGTCGCCCAAATCGTCCAGGTTAAAGCCATCGCTTTCGATATTGTCGAATCCGCTTTCGGAACCATCAGCCACCAGGGGATCGTCCGAAAGGTCAAGGTCACCTAGGTCATCAAGGTTAAAGCCGTCGCTTTCGATATCGCCGAAACCGCTTTCGGAACCATCAGCCACCAGGGGATCGTCCGAAAGGTCAAGGTCACCCAGATCATCAAGGTTAAAACCGTCGCTTTCGATATCGTCGAAACCGCTTTCGGAGCCATCAGCCATCAAGGGATCGTCCGAAAGGCCAAGGTCACCCAGCTCATCAAGATTAAAACCGTCGCTTTCGATATCGATATCGCCGAAACCGCTTTCGGAACCATCAGCCATAAGGGGATCATCCGAAAGGCCAAGGTCACCCAACTCATCAAGATTAAAGCCGTCGCTTTCGATATCGATATCGCCGAAACCGCTTTCGGAGCCATCAGCCATCAAGGGATCGTCTGAAAGGCCAAGGTCGCCCAAATCGTCCAGGTTAAGACTGTCGCTTTCGGAACCACCCGCCATCAGGGAATCATCCGAAAGACCAAGGTCGCCCAGCTCATCAAAGTTAAAGTCGTCGCTTTCGGAATCGTCCGCCATCAGGGGCTCGTCCGAAAGACCCAAATCGCCTAGGTCATCAAGATTAAAGCCATCGCTTTCGATATCACCTAAGCCACCCAGGTCAAATTCGCCACTATCGGATTCGCCTTCCGTTAGCGGATCATCTGAAAGGCCGAAATCGCCCAGATCGTCCAGGTCGAATTCGCCACTTTGGGTATCTTCTATGCTATTCGCGAATTCATCCGCCATAAGGGGTTCATCGGAAAGGCCAGTATCGTCCAGACCACCTAGGTCAAAGCTATCGCTTTCAGTTCCGATGAAATCACCGAAAGGCTCATCCTCAAGAGTCGTTTCCTGGGTATCCAGGCCTTTGCCGTCGTCCTCGAGAAGGGCTTTAGTAAAGTCTTCCTCAAGATCTTCCTCTACTACCGGGAAATCAGGGGGTATGGCGTCAATTTCCTCGGAAAAATTTGAAAGAAGCTCCGCGGGAGTGTAAAACTCCTCGGGTGCCGTGGCATCCTGCGCCGTATCGCTTTCCTTCCCTATAACCGGCGCGTTATCTTCGGGGGGCGCCTCGTCAACAGACGGCAGAGGGGGAGGATCGCCCAATTGGGTGCCAATCAGCGTGCTGAAATCAAAATCCTCAGCCTGGTCGGCGGGCAACTGTTCGGCCCCTTCGCCAGATGGAGGGGGTTCCGCCTTCGTGGCTACAGGGGGAGTGTCCCCGTTTTTCTTTGGAGAACCAGGGGCGATATTGTTGTCCCCTGATTCGTCGATCTGGGCTTGGGGCTTCGGCTCGGATTCCGGAAGCTCCAGGTCGTCAAAGGGAAGATTCTTCGCCACAAGATCGGCCTTTTGTCCGCCGATGTTGTGGAAAGAGGATTTAAACTTCTGAAGGTCGCTTAATGACGGCATATCAAGATATTATATTATCGGCCGATAATCAGTATACTATAACATATGAAGCGTGTCAAAACGGGAACCATTTACATATTGCTTCTTATCTTTGCCACAGGGGTTTCGTATGCCACCGTGGAGACAATAGAGTCCTTCGAAATCCTTGGCCATCTGCTGGGGCTTGCCGAACCAGCACCGCCTGAAATCATTGATAACATGGTTGTCTTTACCGCATCGTCAAGCCTGCGGCGGGTAGGCATAGCATTTGCCGACGAGGGCTTTGCCAGGGTTCACTGGTTCAGGCCCCTTATGGTCAGCCAGGATCCCCTGGAAAGGATACGGAGGGGAAGGGCTGGCGCACACAGGGATTCCGGCATTGCTTTCCATATACACGAGATTCCCGACGGGGTTACCCAAATTGAGTACCGACTAATCATCAACGGCCTTTGGACGACGGACCCATCCAACCCCAACACCCGCAGGGACGGCATCTCCGGGTCTACCATGTCGGTAATTTCCGTCCCGCCTAGGCCACAGGTCCACCATCCGCTAAGGGGACAGCCTGACGGCCTGCACTTTGTGTTCAGGGGACCGCCGGGCGAAACGGTAACCGTGGCGGGCAGTTTCAACAACTGGGATCCTTTCATGTACGAACTAAGGGAAGGCCCACCGGGAACTTACTCAATCCATATCCCCCTGCCCCCAGGCAGATACCAATATGTGTTCTTTCACAGGGGCGAGCGATTCCTAGATCCATACAACCCAGTTTGGGTTTTCTCCAGAGAAGGAAAGGTTGCGTCCGAAATTGTGGTTTATTGACTTTATTACTGGTAAAAAATACCGATAATAGATAGTGAGATGATTCCGATATTACTTGCCTTTGTAGGCTTGGCACTTGTTGTTGTCATACTGATCCTGGTTATGAGCAAAACTGGGGGACGAAGATCTGTTTCCGCAAAAAGATCGATAGACAGAGAGCTACGGTTAAGGGAGGCAGACAAGCTCCTTGCGCAAAACCCCTCCAGTCCCCAAGGCCTTTCGATACTCGGCGAAGTCTACTTCGAGGAGGAGGCATGGGACAAGGCGCTGAGAGCCTACGAGTCCTTGTCCGAAATACTTGTAAAAAGAGCCGTTCCCAAAATCAACGGTTTTGACGTGTATTTTCGTTACGGGTATTCGGCCATGAGGCTGTCCATGAGCGATCATGCCTACAAAGGTTTCTCCCTTGCCCGTACTTTGAACAAGGATAATTTCGAGGTAAACCACAATCTTGGCATACTTGAATTCGAGCGGAAAAACTACGAAAAGGCTATTCGTCTGCTCCAACAGGCAAGAATGCTGAACCCAGAAAACCCATCCGTCCTTCGTTACATGGGCCATGCCCTTTTTAGGATAAAAAAGCCCAAGGAGGCGATGAGCTTTATCCGCAAGGCAATAGACCTTGCGCCGGACGACAAGGAATCGCTCTACACGTTGGCGGAGTGTTACTACGAGGCCAAGCAGACGGATCAGTCACTTCGTATTTTCAGCCATCTCCGCCCAGATCCCGTTATGGGCCCCAGTGCCTGTCTGATTTCTGGGGCGATCCACAACGAGGTTCGGCGGGCCGATCTTGCCGTCCAGGATTACGAGATGGGTCTTCGGCACCAAAACATAAAGCTGGATATCCTGGCCGAGCTGCGGTACAACCTTGCCACCACTTACATAAAGATCAACGAGATAGGTAAGGCCCTTCCCCTGCTACGACTTTTGCAGGCGGACAATCCCTCGTACAAGGATGTCAATATGCTTCTGGCAAAATACCAGGAGCTTAACACCAATAAGAACCTCCAGATCTTCCTTATGGCCTCGTCCGCGGATTTCGTGGCCCTTTGCCGCAAAATCGTAATGACCTATTTCGCAAAGGCAAAGGTAAAGGTAACGAACATATCCGTTCACAAAAACGAATGGGCGGATATCCTTGCGGAAGTAGATACCCCCAAATGGTCCGACGTGATTATGTTCAGGTTTATACGCACCCAGGGTTCGATCGGGGAGTTGATCGTAAGGGACTTCCATTCCCACCTAAAGGAAGTGAAAGCCGGCAAGGGTATCTGTATAACCGTTGGCGGTTTCTCCGATGAGGCAAAACGCTACACCGAGGCCCGGCTTATAGACCTGATAGAAAAAGACAGGCTTACCGTGATTCTAAACAACGTTGACGCAAAAGCCGCCGCGCTGACAACTGCCGCGAAAACCAAAAGAAGGTAGTTACATAACCCTGTTTTTTCGCTTTGCCCACGCCGAAACAAATACCATCGCAAGCAGCGTAAGCAGATAAGGCATGGCAAGAACCAAATCGGCTGGCACGTCGAAGCCCTGGGCATAATTAGAAAGGGCCTCGGCAAGGCCAAAGACGAAAGCGGCGACCAAAAGGCCCAGTGGCCTGCGAATGCCAAGAAAGATAACCACCAAGGCTATCCAGCCCCTGCCTGCCGTCATGCCAGGAACAAAAACCCCAAGGTGTAGGCTTAGGAGTGAACCGCCAATTCCGCAAAAGAAACCCGACACAAGGAAAGCCGTCCAGCGGTACGTATCGGGCTTTATGCCTAGCGAAACCAGTGCATCAGAATGTTTGCCACAGGCGCGCAGACGGTAACCGAAAGGGGTTTTGAAAATCGCAACCCAGGAAAGGAGCAGCAGAAGCAAAGTCGCGTAAACATACACGCTGTGTCCGGAAAGCAGTTCCCCTGCGACGGGAATGCTTTCGATAAAAGGGATGTTGAGAACTGGCAGGGGCCTAAAGTCGCGCAGAATCACAACACCGCGCGTGTTGAAAAAATGCTGCGAAAGAACAACGGTAAGGCCACCCACAAGCAGGTTTACGGCAAGCCCCACGATAAACACATTGGAACGGAGTTTCAGGCTTGCAAACGCGAGAAGGGCGGATAATACAAGGGACGCGAAAACCGCCGCGACAAGCCCCGCCACAAGGTTTCCCGTATAATGCACGGCGACGATGGCGAAAAAAGCCCCCGTAAGAAGCAAACCCTCGAGCGCGATGTTTAGCTTTCCCGCAAGCTCGGTAAACAAGCCACCGGTAGCGGCAAGAAGCAGGGGCGTCATGATCACGACCGCGCTGGACAGGGTTGGCAGCAAATCCCTCATTTTTGCCGCCCCTTTCTTCTTAAAAACAGGTTTCGCAATACCATGCTGGTTACAAGAAAAAGAATCACCGCCTGCACGACCGCCGCAATCTCGAAAGTGATGTCCGAATTCTGCATGGCGATTCTGGCCCCCGACGAAATCCACGCGAAAAAGAAACCCGAAGGGATTAATGCCGGGGGATAAAAACCTGCGACAAGCGCCGTGGCAAGCCCATCCCAGCCAAGCCCCGCCGAAAATTCCCTTATAGTCCTGTGGAAGGTGCCAAAGATCATCATGCCACCGGCCAAGCCGTACATTGCGCCACTAAGAAACATGGCCAGCACGGTGTTTCGCTTGGTGTTGATTCCGCCATAGCGGGCAAACGTTTCATTGGCACCCGCCATTCTAAACTCGTAGCCAAGCTTTGTGTTTTTGAGAAAAACATGCGCGGCGATAACCGCGGAAAGGGCAACCAGTAAGGCCGTACTTAAATTCGAAGGGCGCAAAATCAGCGACATCCTGAAACCGTCGGGGATTCTTCTGGTTGCCTGTAAATTCGTTTCGGGATCAAGGAAAGGGCCGTTCACAAGATAATTCACAATAAGTATGAGGGCATGGGACAAAAGAAATGAAGTGATAAGTTCGTTTGCGTCCCACCGCACCTTGCAGAAACCTGAAACGGCCGCCACCGTGCCCGCGAAAAACGTCCCTGCAAGTATGGCGACAAGCCCGCCGAAATAGCCCAAAGGCGCAAGCGCAATGGCGGTAACCGTAGCGACGAAAGCCCCTGAGTATATCTGTCCTTCGCCACCAAGGTTAAGGTTGCCAGTCTGCATGGCAATGCTTACACCCAAGCCTCCTAGGATTAGAGGAACCATGCTGTTTAGCATATTGCCGAAGCTGAAAACATTGCGGAACGGGCCCACGAAGAAAAAGTAAAGCGTTCTGCCTGGGGTTTCGCTTAGGATAAAAGCGAGCAGGACGAGAACCAGCAGTGCGACAAGCGCAATGACAATCATACCGCCAGGAAAGGCCCGATGGGCGTTGGTCAGGCGATTGGAGAATAGGGTGTCGGGGGGTGCATTGCCAGGCATCTTCTTTAATCTGATAAGAGCATATGAACTAAAACTCATATTGTCAAGTGGGAGGATACCGCGTGCTTCGAAATAGGGGTAGGCAGCGCTCGTTGCTTGTGTTTAAGAAAGATGCCTGAGAGGTGTTAAGACCTTTCAGACACCTTCCTTATCTCACATTCACGTTCTGTTGATTTAGAACGAGTAATCCAGGAACAGGGGAACGGTAAAGGTCATCCCCCTGCCACTGCTGTCCATGGGGATGGCGAGCCCAACACCGCCCCTTACCCTAGTGTTGCCGACGAAGTTCCTCTGAAGAGAAAGGCCCACGCCCATGTCTATCCGATCGTCCGTACCACTAGGCATTTCCATGTAATCAATGCCGAAGTTGAGGATAACCCTGGTCGCATCCAACTGAATGGAAGGCCAGATATGCGCGTTCAAGCGGAGAAGGTCGTTGCTGGCCACGTAAGTTGGGTTCGCTGTAGCAACAGCGCCAGTGAGCACCCGACCGATTTGGGTATCCACCCGCCCGATGATTTCCAGAGCGTCCGCCCGGAACCTGGCTCCAAGGGAGAAAGCGAAGTTCGGGTCGTCCATGGCATACACAAAGTGCAGCTTGCCACCCAGATCCAGAAGCAGCCCGTCAACGGCGGTAAGGGCAAAGGCCAGCTCAACGTCGTTGTCCCTGGTTATGCGAGGTGCGCCAGCATGAGGAACATCCCCAATGTACTGTACCCTGATCGTGCCGATGTCCGGGATCGTATATCCCACCGCGAATGTCATGTTACGCCACGCATCGCCATTCTCACGACGGTTGGCAACTCGGTTAGAACCACCAGGAGCTGGGCTAGCAGCCCCGTCACCACCAAAAACAGTACCACCAACAGTGGAGGTGTAATTAAAGTTAACAAGCTCCCGAAGCGAGGCGGCAAGCAAAAGGCCATCGACCGGCGTGGCACTCAGCATTAACCCGTTTCGTACTCTAAGACGGGTAAAAATAGCGTCCTGGTCAAACATGATGTTGGTAAACATACCCATTTCGTCCTGGCCGATCCTGCCGCGAAGGCGGTCGTCGTCGAAACGACCGACATCAAGCCTAAGCTGTTCAAGAGGACTCCACCATGCCTGCACGAAGTTCTCCCCTCCAATACTCATGCCAGGGCCTGGTGCCGTGGCCTGAAATCGCAGCCTCATTCCAATCCTGTGATCCGCGTTGGCCGCACGCGCGTCAAGCCTTATCCTTGGCCCACCGTCGTGAAGAATGCCACCTATACCAGCACCCATTGTGTTCGGATGCCTGTTAGTCGTTCCATCCGCAGTCGTATACTCATCGCCCTGAACAAGCTGGAACGGAACGATAGACATATCGACCGATCCGCCTATGGTTACCTGCGCCTGCAATGTCACAGCCGCCCCAAGTAACAGTCCCGTAAAAATCATTCTCAATTTCATGCGTTTTTTCTCCTTAGCAAAAAAAGTTTTCCTCGTGCCGTTAATGTTGGCAGAAGGTATAACCAGACATAACCTTTTCGGCCAAGATGTGACAAGCAGTTTTACACGTTTCTAACAATTCAAGAGAACTCTTAACAATACCGGCGTTTTGCTAACATGAGCCAGCATCTTGTCTTTTCGCGGGCGTTCGGTTATCCTTCATATGTAGGGGGATAAATGCAAAAAAGCAAACTCGCTTGCCTTGTACTACTGGCTATCTCACTCGCGCTAGGCTGCGCCCACGCCAACCGTTACGCTCCCAGCCTGGATGCGGCTATCGAAACTTACCACAACTCCAGAAACAGCCTGACATGGTGGGGTGTGTATGAAGGTACCATTCCTTCGGCAAGCGGGTCCGGCATTAACGTGCGAATCACCCTGAACCGCGATTACACCTTCGAAATTAGTTACGAATACCTGGGCAGGGACAACGGCCTGTTTACCGCAAGCGGGATGTTTCGGTGGGACGATGCCGGGCGCACCGTCACATTGGAAAGTCGGGACGGTTCTCCTTTTCGCTATCCTCCTCACTATCAAGTGGGCGAAATGTTCCTTCGGCAACTGGACATTTACGGGAACCCGATAGAGGGGGAACTTTGGGAGTATTACGTGTTGCAGAAAGTGTCTCGGTAACGGTTTGCCAGGTGCCAAACGTTACTAGGGTGACGAAGGTTTAACGGAATATTAACAAAATCCTAAAAATGGCTTAATTAAAACCGTCGCTTTTAGCCCGTACACTTCTACTAGTTATGGGGCAAGTTGTACACCGCAAAAGGCGGTCGTTGACATGCAATAAAAAGTTGCTCAAAATATTTTTTTTCGCGGGAGCCGCCTTGGCGATGGTGGCCATGGTTTGGTTTGGACTTAGCACTGACATTAACATTGGGCGGAATCCTCTTCCAGGCTCCACATTTCCTCGCGGTCGCGTCATAGACGTTCCAGACAACCAGGCTTTGGAAAACGTGTTTCGTAGCGGACAACAGGTCTTGCTGGTGGAGATTTTAACCGGGGAACACCGGGGGAAAATCGCCGAGGTCCGCAACATCGTGTTCATCGACGCTACTGTGAACCCGCGAATAGGACAAACCCTTATCATCCATTTTGACTATCATGGAAACGGCAACTACTCGGCACATGTCCACAGTTACGTGAGGGAAACGGCGATATACGTAATCGTCGCGTTGTTCCTGGTGTTGATAGCGCTTGTCGGCAGCAAGGCTGGAATAAGCTCGGCCTTTGGGCTGGTTTTCACGTTCGTGACGCTTTTGTTTCTTCTTATACCGGCCATAATGCGGGGCGGGCCTCCCGCGCTTCTGACGATAGCGGTGTCGGTTTTGATCACGGCGGTTTCCCTTACCGCGATTATGGGCTTCGAGAAAAAGACTTGGGTCGGCATAGCCGGAACCTCGGTCGGTATCGCGTTTTACTGTCTGTTTTACGTTATCATTTCCGCCGCGCTGAATGTTAGCGGTGCCAACATCCCGGAAATGAACCAGTTGGCGGGCCTGGGCTTTACGGACCCCCTGCACCTTACCGAGCTTCTGTTCTGCGGAATCCTAATTGCGTCCCTGGGCGCGGTGACGGACACCACGGTCTCGGTCGCGTCCGCCACGGCGGAGCTTGGCGCGACGGGCGCGAACCTTGGGTTTCGGGATCTGTTTAGGTCGAGCATGAGAATGGCGCGGGACTGCATCGGCTCGTCGGCGAACACGTTGATACTGGCGTTTACCGGAACTTTTTTCGTTACCCTTATCATGTTTCGGCTTCACGAACTTAACTACACGATGCTTATTAACCGTATTGACATCGCCATAGAGGTTCTGCGGGCCATATCGGCCTCCGCCGGGATGATTTTATGCGCGCCGGCCACGGCTTTGCTGGGTTCCTATGCGTATCGCGCAAAAGCGAAAAAGCAGGCCTGACCGGTTTGGTTTTTATCTGCGAATCGGGCGAACCGGATTTGCAGTAAAAATATAAAAAAGCCCTCCTGAATGGGGGCGAAACGAAGGAGAGGAATTATGCAACGAAAAATCCGAAATGAAAATGTTTCAAGAATCGCCGTGGGTGGTTTACTGCTTGCGATTGTCACGGTACTCGCAATCGCTTTGGCCTCGTGCGGAACCGGAAGGCGCCGTGCCGTAGAGGAACCACGGGACTGGCGGGCGACTGGGGGGCCGTATGAGCTTCAGGCCAGGCTATCCAAGGCGGACTACAGGAACCTGACCATGACCCCCGGCGCGTTCGTGACCGAAATGCGCTGGACCTGGCATTCCCGCTCGGAAACCGGAACAATCCGCATTTACCCGGCCGGCAGCGCAACACCAGTAAGCTTGGGTGGCGCGGCGGTGCAATCGCGTCCGCTGGGCACGGGCGTTGATTCGACCATCGGCGGCGGTGCAGGAGTGGGGCAAGCGGCGGCGGGAGGAGGCCTCGATGCCGGTGCCCAAACCCGCGCCGTGCCACCGGCGGGTGCCACTGGGATCCTTTCCTATCCTTGGTTCACCGCCGAAACGGCGGGCAACTACTGGGTGCATCAGATTGCGGTAACCGGATTAACGGCCGGCACCGCATACGAATATGTCATAACCGGTAGCATAGACGGCAGGGCGTTTACGTCTGCCCGTAAGCCTTTCCACACCGGGCCGGACAGAAACACCGGCTTTACGTTCACCGCCGGGGGCGATCCGCAGATCGGCATCGGCGACTTTACCCCCGGGCGCGAAGCCCACCCGAACAACAGTCCCAATCCGGGGATAGGGTTCAAAAGCCATGTCGAGGACTATTTCGGCTGGACGCATGCTGTGGAAATCATGGCGGCGCACGCTCCCAATGCCAGCTTCTTCATGCCGGTGGGCGACCAGATCGACACCAACGACCAGTCGCTAAGGCGTTCGCAGTTTATGTATGACATCTTGCTTTCGCCGGAGACTTTCCACAGTCTTCCCATTCTCCCCGTGGTTGGAAACCACGAGGCGACCAACAACGGGTGGCTTTGGCACCAGCATTACAACACTCCCTGGGCCCACCCGACCGCCTCCGCCCCTGCGGCAAACGTAAGGGCTCATGGTGCGAATCCCTGGCAGTTTGACTATTACGTGATCTGGGGCAACACGCTGATCATCCACCTGGACGGAAACACCCGCAACTGGGGCGTTGGAAGGCTTGAGTGGTTTGAAAACGTTATCAACACTTACCAGCCCACCATTGAATGGACGGTCGTCACTTTCCACCAGCCGCCCTATTCGGTGTTCAGGGCCACGAACCTTGGCGAGAAACAGCAAATAATCGCCAACTGGATTCCCCAGTTTGAGCGTCTTGGTGTTGACGTTGTCCTTAACGGACATTGTCACGTTTTTTCCAGAACCCACCAGATGTTCCAGAACGCCCCGCAACTTACCCAAAACTGGGTGCAGTTGGATGGAACGATCGTCAGGGGGACAAACCCTTCCAGTGTCGTGTATGACCCCACGGGAATCGTGTACATCGCCTTTAACTCCATGAGCGGAAGCGGTTTCCGCAATGTGCGTAACATGGGCGGGCGGAATTATATTTCGGCATACAATCAAAACTTTCGCCGCAACTTTTCCGTTATAGACGTTACGAATTATTCGTTCGCGGTGCATACTTACCAGATTAACGACGACGGCGTTAGCATTACGCTGGTGGACACCTACACCTTGGTTAGGGGCGGAAGCCTAGCCGCAGCGAGGGCGGTCGATCCCCGTGGTCTGCGCCAGATCACCTGCCCGGTTCAGGGCACGGCCACGGACGTGATTAACGTCGGAATCGTGCCTTCGGTTGCAAGGCGCGCCAATGCGGCTCTGACCGCCCAGGCCTTGGGCTTGCCCGCCACGGTGGAAGTCGAAATCGCGACGAGTGCCAACCAGCGTCAAGAGGACGTGCTTGGGATACTTGGCGCGCGCGCGCTTCGCGACGAGCTTAACTCCTACGACTTTAGGGTCAGGCCCATGCGGGTCAACGTAAACTGGGACCTTTCCGCAATCCTCGCGACGGACGCGGCGGCAAGGGAAGGGCGAACCTTTACTGTAACTGGCACCTTGGATCTTTCAACGATTATCGGAACGCCGGAAACCTCCCCCCTCCCCACCCCAGTGGCCGCTAACGCCACGTTCACTCTGGCGGATGTCACCCAACCCTGTCCCTACCAAGGCAGACACGTCAACTTCCAGGGTACGGCTCCGTACATGATGCATTGGAGGCATGGGGGACTGACCAACAGAAACAATGTGACCGCCACGGCACAGGTAACCTTCGGTGCCACGCCCTTGGTGGCTCCCTTCAGGGTTTCGGAGTTCGGTACCAGCACGTATCATTACTTCACGAGGACCGACGGTAATTTCCTGGCCGCCGCCTTCGACCGCGACGCTTTCGAGGCCTGGCCGACGGTACGAAGCGGCACGGGGTTTGGCTATTTCGCGGATCGTTATAACGATGTTCCCATGCTTATCACCGACACCCCGCCCACCATTCCCCCGCCGGACTTGCGCTTTAGAGGGGCAATGGGGCCGACGGCGTTGGCGAACATGGGCACGATACAGTACAGCCCTCTCGGTTACGCCGCGAATCCTACCTTTCACTATTTCGCCAGGGTGTTTTACCTTCCGCAGAACTTTAACCCCGCGAACGTGGGCGACGTAATCGGAGCGCACCGCATTGACAACAGCCTGGTTCTATTTGTGAACGGTGTTGAAGTCTATCGGTACAACACCAACGCCGACAACGCGCTTGTCCGCATCGGCGAGCCGATTAACTGGGGGGCTTACGTAGGACAGAACTCTTCCGCGCGGAATCGTTCCTTCCACATCAACGATGATTTCTATTCGCGGAACGCCGGTGTTCTCCAAGCCGACCCGGCAGTCTCGGTGTTTGACGCGGCCAGCCGCGCGAATCTTTTGAGCGCCCTGCGCCCCGGCGAAAACGTTCTTACCGCCGTGGTGGGCGATTACTCCCAGGACAACATGAGCGTCTGGTTCGATCTGGACTTGACGATTCAGTATGGAACTCGCTGATAATTAGACAACGGTAATAGACGGCCCCCTGTTAGAAACATGTTTTTAGCAGGGGGCATCATTTGGTGATTTGTGACGAGGCAACCCATTGCCGCGTGCCCGTCACCTTCACCAGTTTCTGGTACCTGCCAGCCCTTCCCTCAACCCATCCAGCGAAACCACATCGATGCCCGGCTTGAGCGACCAGCCTTCCGGCGAGGGAACCACCACGAAGGTGTGCGCCGGCGCGATGTCCTCGAAGGCCAGGTGGTTGCCCTTGGACAGAACCGGGCTGAACGTCGCCTTGCACTCGACCGCGTAGACCTTGCCACTGGCGCGTACCACGAAATCCGTCTCCGCGCCGTTGGCCGTCCGGTAGTGGCAAATCTCCGCGTCGGGGAACCAACCGCGCAAGTTTGAAAGCACTATCTGTTCCCACACCGCCCCGAACGACGGATGCCCAGACATTTCGGAGAAAGATCGCAGCCCCAGCAATGCCGCGGTTATCCCGGAATCGGCGACGTACACCTTCGGCGACTTGACTATGCGCTTGCCCATGTTTGAAAACCAGGGCGGTACCACCTCTACCATATAAGTGCTGGCCAGTATGTCGATGTGGTTCCTCACCGAAACCGAGCTGATCCCCAACGATGAGGCCAGGGTCGAGTAGTTCACCGTCTGCCCGTTCGAGTGGGCGAGCATTCGCCAAAGCCGCCCCATGGTCGCCGGCGTGGAGCCCGCCCACTGCGGCAGATCCCGTTCAAGAAAGGTCGATATGAAGTCCTCCCTCCACTGAAACGAAACCGCGTCGCTGGGCGCAAGAATGCTGCGGGGGAATCCGCCGGCGAAAAAGTATTGCTCCATTGAATGCCTTTCCCCGATTTCATCCCAAAGGAAAGGTGTTAAACGCTTGTATGAAACCCTGCCTGTCAGGGATTCGAACTCTGCTTAAGCAGATCGCGCGAGGCCGAGCCAAGGATTAGAAAGCAACCGGGCCGATCCCATTCGTCAACAAGGCTGCGGATCAGGGGGAAAAGCTCCGGTCTGCGCTGTATTTCGTCGATACAAATGATTTTGTCGCTGTGCGAACCGAGAAACCATTCGGCATTGTCCAGTTTGGCCAGGTCGGAAGGGCGCTCCATATCCAGATAGAGGAATTCGCTCGGCGTTACTCCCGCGCCTTCCAGACCCAGGCGCTTTGACAGTGTGGACTTGCCGCACTGTCGCGGCCCGGTGATGGCGGTAACAGGGAAATGCCGGATGGAATTGATTACTGCGGTCTCGGCAAGGCGCGGGTAGTGGTTCATGGTTCTCCATGCAAATTTAAACCATGACTTTAAATTTGCATGAACAGTTTATCCCAGAACGCGGGAAAACGCAAGCTCCTGTCGGATCCTCCCGTAAATACCAGGCAATTATAGGGGCGTTAGGCAGAAATCAGACTTGGCGCGAACTTTCAGATGGGGATTGGCAAACTTTCCAGGTGCCTAGTACAATACCAAAGTGGCATATGGGGAAGCCGAAAAGGGGGAATTGCAATGCGCAAATTAAGTTCGGAAATGAAGACCCTAATCGAAGAAGAGTGCAGGGGCAAAACGCAGATCAGGCTAACGATTGGCACTTTCGCAGACGGCGAAAAGACTATTCAAACTTTCGGCGCAACTGGTGAGGTACCGAACAAAAATTACGTTTACGAGATTGGCTCAAATACGAAAACCATTACCGCCTCTTTGCTTGCAAAGTATATTCACGAACGCAAAATGTCGCTGGACGATTCCATCTCGAAATATGTGGACGGGCTGGACAAAGATACCTATTACCCAACCCTGAAGCGCCTTGCCACGCACACGGCCGGTTATGAACCAAATCTGCCCCTTGAGTTGGGGATGGCCCTTAAACTGTTGTTTAACCTGACATTTGGAAGCAGTGCAAACAAGGGCATACTGCCGCCGTTCCAATTGGACGAGGCAAAAATGAGGCGACTTTTGCGGGAAAATAGAATGCGGGACAAAGATTATCCGTACAAATATTCGAACTTTGGGTTTGCGCTGCTTGGGTACGCAATCGGCGTTGTTTCTGGGCGTGGATATTGGGATACCATGGACGATTTTTTGTTGAACGAGCTTAAAATGACAAACAGTTGCACGGGGCTGCGTTCTGGCGAAAAAGAAAAGCTACGGGGATTTGACAAAAAAACAGGGATATTGGCAACTGGAACTGGGGCAAGGATTTAACCGCTCCCGCCGGAGATGTTTTCGCGACGGCGGAGGATATGCTCACCTACGCAATGATAAATATGTATGACGAGTTGCCGCACCTGTCGCTTTGCCATAAAAAGCATGCGGACCTTTCAAAAAACCTCGCGAAAAAATTCGTCCAGGGTCTTGGCTGGCCATTGTGCAAAAATGACCACAATGTTCTGGTTGGTTCCGGTGGAACGGGTGCGTTTAATACCCTTCTCATAATTGACAAGCGAAAAAAACTCGCGTACACCGTGCTGTCCAACTACTTCATAAGCTTGGTCAAATTTATGCAAGCCGTATTAGACGATTTGAAAAAAAATGCCACTTCGTTATAGCCAGCACCACCCACAACCCATCCTCCTCGCATACTATCAACGCCCCTTTGATCGAAACCTGAAAAAAGGAAGCCAAAAAAACATCTCGACAAGCACGAGAACGCCACCCGCCACCAAAGCAACAGTCGCAAAGGTTCCGCCCGTGCCCAGGCGGGGCAAAAAATAGCCGACGATAAGCGGGGATACGAAAAACCCGATATCGTAGAGAAGAAGCGCAGTAGCGGTTCCTTTGGGGCGTAGCACTGGCTCAAGAAGATCGCTGATCAGCGCCTGATACATAGGCCAGCCCGCCCCAAGCCCTGCGCCGAAGAGGATACCGCCCAGAACCAAAGCGCCGTTCGACGGAAAGGACGACACGACGATCATCGAAAGGCTCATTAAAATCCCGCACGGGACGAGCAACGGAACGCGCGGAAGCGAGTTCAACAGCGAGGCGCATGGCAGGCGCACCACAAGCGCGGTTACGGAAACGGTCGCGAAAAAAAACGAAATCACAAGCCCCCTTTCGGCGGTGAGCAGGGAAAGCGTGACGGTGAGCGCATCCACAAGTGCAATGGCCATTCCTGTTATAATCAAAAACAAAAATGCCCGCGAGGAAAAAAGCTCGCGATAGCTTCCCCAGTTTTTTTCACTACCACCGCCGCCGCGTGTTGCCACTGGTACCGCCGACACGTTTACCCTCCCCCCGAAGAAACAACATAGTACGCTCAACACGGGGCCAATCGCCAGGTAAAGCATGACCTGTGAGTTGTGCAGAAGCCATTCACCCAACGGCGCAACCACACCCATCGGCAGAACGCTACCGACAACCAGAAGCGAGAACATCGCGCCGCGCCTTTTTTCCGACACGCACAAAGCCTGATGGGAAAAAAGCCCCATCGAGTAGATACCGAAGGCCGCACCGCTCAAAGCCCTTCCAATCAGAATCAGCGTCGCCGGCTCTATAAGGTAAACACCGAAGGCCGCGCCGCTAAGTGCCCTTCCGACAAGAAGCATCGTCAGCGATTCGTTGGCAAAGAAAAGCAAGCACCCTATAAAGCTGAGTACCCCGCTCCAGACCAGTATCCTGCGGATATCGAAGTTTTCAAGCAGCCAGCCGCCAAACGGCCGAGTCAGCATTGCGGCCAGCGAATAAACGGCGATGATCCATCCCGTGGTCTCATATGAGAATCCATAGCCATGATAAAGCAGTATCGCATAGGTCAGGTAAATTTGCTGGACGCAATGAATGAGGATGAAAGGCAAAAAGAGGCTTGTAAGAAGTTTTACATCCTGCGACATTTTTGCGGGCATAACATTCCTGACAAGGTTTGCGCTAATGGAAATTCCGCAAGCCAGCCTCGCGCGCCCAGCGCATCGCCTGATTGAACTCCGCCGGCGTAATCCGCCTGTCAAGCGGCGGATACTCGTTCGCCCTAAACATCGGCCTGTACTGACCCATGATATTGACGTGGGTTTCGGTACCAAGCTCCGAGGCGACCCAGCGGACGAAAACGTCGGTGCCCGCAATGTTTTCCGGCATGACCAAATGGCGAATCAAAAGCCCGCGCTGCGCAACCCCGCCGGCTACATGAAGAAAACCGACCTGTCGGTGCATCTCCCTGATCGCGGCGGCGGCGTGTGTCGGGTAGTTGGGTGCCTGTGCAAAACGAGCGGCATGTTCCGCGTTCTGAAATTTGAAGTCCGGCAAATAGATGTCAATAATACCGTCAAGCAAGCGAATCACCTCAAGCGAATCGTAGCCGCCGGTGTTGTAGAGCAGCGGCACGTTCAGCCCGCGACCCACGGCGATCCGAAGCGCCCTGACAAGATGGGGCACCAGATGCGTGGGCGTGACAAGATTAATATTATGGCAGCCCCTGCGCTGGAGATCCAGCATCATGTTGGCAAGCTCCTCGTGGCCGACCTGCATCCCGTCGCCGCGATGGGCGATTTGCCAGTTTTGGCAGAAAACGCACAGCAAATTGCAGTTGGAAAGGAAGATAGTCCCCGAACCGCGCGTACCACGAAGCGGGCCTTCCTCGCCGTGGTGGGGGCCGAAGGAGGCGACCCTAAAGGTATTGGTGGTGGAGCAAACACCCGCCCTGCCTGCCGTGCGGTTGACCGCACACTCGCGCGGGCAGAGGCGGCAAGGATCGAACATGTCCCAGAGTGCCCGTTCGCGGCGTTCAAGTTCGCCCATGCGCTCCAAGTCAACATACCGCGTCACCCCCCCAACACCCGCAACTTGGCCAGGCTGACCAGGTGCCGTGTCAAAAGCACCGCCTGCAAACAGGTTACGCACAACGCCAACTCCCCCCAGCGCCGCCGTCCCCGCAGCCATTAGGCCGCCTTTAATAAACTCCCTTCGGGATACTGCCATCGCTCTCTACCTCCTCCGCAATGGATAGATATATCATTGTATACCACCAATAGATATCTGTCAATTCCACGAGTTGCCTCAAAAATAATCTAACCCAAAAGCGGGCATGCCTCAAAATAAAAACCTAACCCAAATACGCTTATCCGAAAGAGGGTTCGGAGGGCGAAATGGGGCTGAACATGAAAGAGAGAAAGCC